>R28__coassemble_317_pt1 | contig 22006 bp, 21 predicted proteins | sample R28__metabat2_low_PE_026 | metagenome-assembled genome bin R28
GGCTCCCCCTCCGGGGGAGCTGTCGGCGCAGCCGACTGAGAGGGTCCTCCGGGGGCGGGCCCTCCTGGGGAGCCGGCAGCCGCCTCAGCGGCCGGATGTAGTCCCTCGTCACAGCATCGCGATCGTATAAGTCAGCACGGCCAGCAGCCAGGCCAGCACGCACTGCCACACCACCACGCCCACGGCCCAGCGGCTGCCGAGCTCGCGGCGGATGGAGGCGATGGCCGCCACGCAGGGCGTATAGATCAGGCAGAACACCAGCATGGAGGCGGACTGCGCGGCGGTCAGCGCGGTGCCGAGGGAGCTGGCGAACAGCAGCTCCATGGTGGCCACCACACTCTCCTTGGCCATGAAGCCGGAGATCAGGGAGGTCACCAGCCGCCAGTCGCCCAGGCCGGCCGGCTTCATGATGGGCGCCACCAGGCCAGACAGCGCGGCCATGATGCTCTGGGAGGAGTCCTCCACCATGTTCAGGTGCAGGTCGAAGCGCTGCAGGAACCACACGCACACCGTGGCGATGAGGATGACGGAGAAGGCGCGCTGCAGGAAGTCCTTGGCCTTTTCCCACAAAAGGCGAAGCACGTTCTTCGCGCCGGGCACGCGGTAGTTGGGCAGCTCCATCACGAAGGGCACCGCCTCGCCCTTGAAGAGCGTGCCCTTATACAGGAAGGCGACCAGCACGCCCACCACCACGCCCAGCAGATACAGCCCCATCATCACCAGGGCGCCCTGCCTGGGGAAGAACACGTTCACGAAGAAGGCGTAGATGGGCAGCTTGGCCGTGCAGCTCATGAAGGGCGTGAGCAGGATGGTCATGCGGCGGTCGCGCTCGCTGGGCAGGGTGCGGGTCGACATGACCGCGGGCACCGTGCAGCCGAAGCCGATGAGCATGGGCACGATGCTGCGCCCCGAGAGGCCGATCTTGCGCAGCAGCCTGTCCATCACGAAGGCCACGCGGGCGATGTAGCCGCTGTCCTCCATCATCGAAAGGAAGAAGAACAGCGTGACGATGATGGGCAGGAAGCTGAGCACGCTGCCCACGCCCTCAAAGATGCCGTCGACGATCAGGCTGTGGATGGCCTCGTTGACCCCGGCGGCGGTCAGCGCCCCATCGACCCATTCGGTCACCGCGCCGATGCCGTTCTCCAGCAGCTCCTGCAGCCACGCGCCGATCACGTTGAAGGTGAGGAAGAACACCGCCAGCATGATGAGGATGAACATGGGGATGGCCGTATACTTGCCGGTCAGCACCCGGTCGATCTTCTCGCTGCGGACGCGTTCTTTGCTCTCATGGGGCTTGGTCACCGTGGCCTCGCACACGCGCTCGATGAAATCGAAGCGCATGTCGGCGATGGCAGCGCTGCGGTCCAGCTCGCGCTCCTTCTCCATCTGCAGCACGATGTGCTCCAGCATCTCCGTCTCGTTCTGGTCCAGGGCCAGCTGCTCCAGCACCAGCGGGTCGCCCTCGATGGCCTTGGCCGCCGCGAAGCGCACGGGCAGGCCCGCCCGCTCCGCGTGGTCCTGGATGAGGTGGATCACGCCGTGGATGCAGCGGTGCACCGAGCCACTGTGGTCCTCCTCGGAGCACAGGTCCTGTGTACGCGGCAGCTCCTGGTTCTGCGCGATGTGCAGCGCGTGCTGGATCAGCTCCTGCACGCCCTCGTTCTTCGCGGCGGAGATGGGCACCACGGGCACGCCCAGCATCTGCTCCATGCGGTTGATGTCGATGGCGCCGCCGTTGCCGCGCACCTCGTCCATCATGTTCAGGGCCACCACCACGGGCATGTCCATCTCCAGCAGCTGCATGGTCAGGTACAGATTGCGCTCGATGTTCGTGGCGTCCACGATGTTGATGATGGCCTTCGGCTTCTCCTGCAGCACGAAGGAGCGGGAGACCAGCTCCTCACTGCTGTAGGGCGACATGGAATAGATGCCCGGCAGGTCGGTCACCTCGGTGTGGGGGCAGCCGCGGATGGGGCCGCTCTTGCGGTCCACGGTCACGCCGGGGAAGTTGCCCACGTGCTGGTTGCTGCCGGTCAGCTGGTTGAAGAGCGTGGTCTTGCCGCAGTTCTGGTTGCCCACCAGCGCGTAGGTCAGCAGGGTGCCCTCAGGCAGGGGCTGGCCGTCCTCCGGGGAGTGGTAGCGTCCGCCCTCGCCCAGGCCGGGATGCGCGGTGCGCACGATGCGCTCCACGTGCCGATGCTCGTTCGCGCGCTCCGCGATGGGCTCGATGCCGATCTGCTCCGCGTCCGCCAGGCGCAGGGTCAGCTCATAGCCGTGGATCTGCAGCTCCATGGGGTCGCCCATGGGCGCCAGCTTGATGGTCGTGACCTCCGCGCCGGGGATCACGCCCATGTCCAGGAAGTGCTGCCGCAGCGCGCCTGCGCCGCCGACAGAGGTGATCACCGCGCTCTCGCCGGGGCGAAGAGCGCGCAGGGTCATGGCGTTCGGCATGATATCGGGCTCCTTTTATCTAATCTCTGGATCATGCTTATCTCAAATAAGATCGGCAGGGATCTCGCGCCTGCGGGCGCGACCAGAGGGCTTTCCGGTCGCCCTCTGGACTGCTTCGGATCCCCCTTTTTGTGGGGTGTTGGGAAATGTAGGAGAGGGGTCTCGCGCCTGCGGGCGCGACCAGAGGGCTCTGGAACAGGCGATGCCTGCGGTCGCCCTCTGGACTGCTTCGGATCCCCCTTTTTGTGGAGTGTTGGGAAATGTGGGAGAGAGGTCTCACGCATGCGGGCGCGACCAGAGGGCCTCAGGAACAGGCGATGCCTGCGGTCGCCCTCTGGACTGCTTCGGATCCCCCTTTTTGTGGAGTGTTGGGAAATGTGGGAGAGAGGTCTCGTGTATGCGGGCGCGACCAGAGGGCTCTGGAACAGGCTAAGCCTGCGATCGCCCTCTGGACTGCTTCGGATCGACTTGATGTGTGTCGGTCTTGATCGAGAATAGCGTCAGTCGTCCTTCTTCTTGCTCTTTTTGCATCTGGTGCAGCAGGGGTCGCCGCAGCCACAGCCGCAGCCGCCGCGCTTGCTCCTCGCGGTGGCCGCGCGGAAGGCCAGCGCCAGCGCGGCCGCGATGACCGCCAGCAGGATCCAGTCGATCGGCTTCATAGCATCACCTCATCCGGGGCCCTTCCCGGTCATCCGTTTTCCGTATGCTTCCCGAAGCAGAGCCTGCTCGAGACCGCCGCGCCCACCAGGCACAGCAGCGTCAGGGCCCCGGCCGCGCCGAAGGCCGCGAACGCCCCGTGATCGATCGGCAGCCGGATCAGGAAGCCCATCAGCGCAAAGTAGACGCAGCTCATCACCGAATAGCTGATGGAATAGGTGGAGAGCGCCGGGGTCTTGCCCTCGGGATCCACGATCCGCAGCAGCAGCACGCCCGTGATGAACACGCCGGTCGCCATGCCGAAGGACGCGATCATCTGCTCGGCCCAGCAGCCCCTCAGCAGGCGCCTGCAGAGCAGCAGCAGCGCAACGGTCGCCGCGAAGCCGACCGCGACCATGGTCAGGATCGGCACGATGTAGCCCGCCACCGCCCGGATGGGCAGGCTGGCGATCGCGGCGATCACCGCGAAGTCGGTCAGCGGGCCCGTGATGTGGCTCTTCACCGTGCCGTCCACAAGGAAGTCCAGCTTCAGCGCGCACATGGCGCCCCAGATCAGCGCCATCACGATCATGCCATAGGCCCAGGCGGAAAAGCTGCCCAGCACCGGCACCTGCTTCAGGTACCGCGTGCACAGATAAGCGCCGCCGCAGGCCATCAGGATCAGGCTGATGTGGAAGGCGTAGGTATCGATGGAGGAGGGCGCCATCGTCTCGCGCCCGGTGCTGCCCTGCCAGGCCTCGTCCCGCTCATAGCCCACGCGCATGGCCTCGGGCACGCGGGAGGGGTCGGGCAGCGCGGTCGTATAGCCCCTGCGCGCGGCCCAGTTGATCAGCACGATGCCGATCGTCACGCCGCCTACGATGCCGAAGGTCGCCGTGGTGGTGGCCACGCCCTGGCTCACGTCCGCGTACCCCAGCCCCAGCTCGGTGAGCAGGTTGCCCAATGTCCCGGCCGTTCCGTGACCGCCCACGAAGCCGATGGCCAGCTCCGCGCCGAACACGTCATACAGGCCGAAGCTGTCCTTCATCAGCGCCTGCGTCAGGTAGCCGATGGCATATTGCAGCATGGCCGCGCTGAGCATGATGAAGAAGAGCGGGAAGGCGTTCTTCATGAAATGGCCGCCGCCCTTCCCGCCCGTGCCCCTCAGCCCGAGCGGCACCGCGGCCACGATCGGCACGATCAGTACCCCGGGGATCAGGTCATAGATCTGGAACCACGCGTCCGGCACGCCCAGCCGGCCCAGCACGCCCAGCGCCTGCGGCCCGAGAAGGAGCAGCAGGAAGCCGCCGATCACGTTCGCCGGCAGGAACAGCCGCTGGAGCAGCCGGATCCTGGCCCGCAGAAGGGTGCCGACGATCAGGAAGAGCCCCAGCAGCGCCAGGCTCTTGAGCAGGTCTGTCAAAAGTGCGGTCGTCATCATTTTCCTTTCAGCACACGCTCCGCGTACGGGCCGCGGCTCACCACCACCAGGACCAGTCCATGTCCTTGCCGCCATAGCCGGCCGTCACGGTCTCCTCTTCCTCACCGCCGACCCGCACGGTATAGCTTCCGCCCTCGGTCAGCGCGGGATCGGAGAAGATGACCGACTCGCCCGACTTCAGCGCGGTATGGCTGAAGAGCGTCCTTCCGTCCGCGTCCAGGATCTCGATCGTGTCTCCCGCGGAGAAGGGGATCTCCGCCGAGACCGAGCATTGGGTGGAGCCGCTGTCGAAGCTCTCCGCCATACCGGCAGCCCCGATCGCGAGCACCGTGCCGCCGTGCACCGCGCAGGTGCCGCCGCTCTCCGTGCCGGCATCCAGCGCGCCGTTCATGGGATAGGTGGGGCCGTCCACGGTCACGAGGCCGCCGCGGACCGTCAGGTCACCGTTGGAGTCGAGGCCGTCGCCCTCCGCGTCCACGTGGAGCGTCCCGCCTGTGATCGTCAGGGTCGGGATCGTCTCCTCGGTCTGTGGCTCCTCCTCTTCATATCCGTCCCAGCCGCGGCCCCAGGACCAGCCGTCGGTCCCGCCGCAGGCGTTCAGGCCGTCGTCCTCCGCGGTCACCTCGCTGGTGCCGCCGGAGATCAGGATATCATGGGCCTCCAGGCCTTCATAGGAGGCGGTCACGGTCAGCTCACCGCCGGATACCGTGAGCTTCGTGTCGGAATGGACGCCGTCGTCCCCGGTGCTCAGCGTCAGCTGTCCGCCGCCGATGAGGATCTCTCCGGCGGCGTGGATCGCGTCATCGGCGCTGTCGATCGTCACGCTCCCGGCCTCCACGGTCAGCGCGGCCCCGGCCTTCAGGCCCTTGGCACTGACGGTCTCGGCGCTTTCTGTTTCCGTTCCTTCATACGGGTCCCAGTCCGTGTCCCAGTCCATGTCCCAGCCGTGATGCCGGCCGGAGCCCCAGCCCCCGGAGGTGTGCGAGGCCGCGTTCCCATGCCCGCCGCCCGAGAGGATCTCGATCGTCCCGCCGCTCACGGTCAGGTCGGTGGCGGCCGAGATGCCGTCGCCGTCCGCCGTCACCGAGAGCTCGCCGTCCTTCAGCCAGATCTGGCCCTTCCCCTCCTGGGTCGAGGCGGAGCAGATGCCGTCCCCTCCGGCCCGGATCCGGAGCCTGCCGCCGTTCACGGTCACCGATCCTTTGCCGCGGATGCCGTGGCCCGCGGCGGTCACGGTGATGTCGCTCCCGTGCAGCTTCAGGTCCTTGGTGGTCTGGATGCCGTTGTGGGCCGTGCCGGTCACGGTCAGGCCGCCCTCACCGCGGATGGTCAGGTCGGCTCTGCTGTACAGCGCCGCGCCTTCCTCCTCGTCGCTCCCGCCCCCGGTCAGGGAGGACACGGTCCCCGGCACCGGCTCAAGGATGACCTTGTCGGCGCTGTCGATCCGCAGGGCCGCGTCCCACGAGCAGGCGATCTGCGCGCCGTCGAGCCGCAGAGTCACCTTTCCATCGCCCGCGTCCACGCGCAGCTGACCGTCCGTCAGGCTGCCGCTCACCAGATACTCGCCGCTCTCCCCGATCGTGACGCTGCCCGTCTCATCCGAGAGCGTCACCGGGACCGCGTCGCCCAGCGCGCTCCCCATCAGGAGCGCCAGGAAAAGGAACAGTAGGAACAGCTTTCTTATCATCATAGGTCTTCCTTTGGTGGTATCAGTCTTTCTTTCCTGTCATATCGCCTTTCCATATTCATAGATGCTGTCGCTCGCCAGATCGACCACATCATTCCAGTAGACACATGTACGACTCGGGTCGACCTGGACCTGCTGGAACAGGCCGGCAACTTCGCGAAGGACCGAATAGTCGGGAAGCTCTTCGATATCTTCCTTTACATCATACAGGACTTTTTTCCCTTCATCGAACACCACGAGCAGTTCAAGATCGTCTTCGGGCCAGATCTCCTTGATCCTCGGAAGCATATATGTCACTTCCCGATCCTTGTTCGTTGCCTTCCTCATACTTATCTCAAATAAGATCGACAGAGGTTTCGACCGCTGCGGCGGTCGACCAGAGGGCTTTCCGATCGCCCTCTGGACTGCTTCGGATCCCCACTTTTGTAGGTCATTTCTATTTGGAAATAGGATCACGCCCCCTCCTCGGCCATCCCGACCAGCCGCTCGAAGCTCTCGGCGAACCGCCGGTCGTCCTCGGGGGTGCGCTTCGCGGGGCCCTTCAGGTGCGCCTTGTGGGAGCCCATCCGTGCCTTCCGGCTCAGGTGGCGCTATAGCAGCAGCTCATCGATGTTGTCGTCGGTGTACCATCGGCCGCTCTGGTGGATGGCGTAGGCCCTTTTGCCCAGGGCCAGCGCGGCCACGCCATAGTCCTGCGTCACCACGATGTCGCCGGGCCTGCATAAGTTGATGAGCGCAAGATCCACCGCGTCCGCGCCGGCGCCGACGGTGCGCACCTCGCTGTAGTCCGACCGCAGCACATGGGCCGTATCGCACAGGAGCACGCAGGGGATGCCGTGCTCCCGGGCGATCCGCTCGGCGATGCGGGTCACGGGACAGGCGTCCGCATCGATCAGGATCGTCATCATCTGTCCAGCGTCACGACCGTGTAGCCGCAGTCCCGGCACACCCTGGCGGTGCCGCCGGGGCAGGCCACCGCCTCATCGAACTGATGGGCCTGCTGCAGGCCGTCTGCGTCGTAGAGATACAGCTTCATGCTCAAATTATCATAGGTGCCCAGCGCGGCCGTCTGGTTGGAGGCCTTCATCTCGTCGATGACGTCCTTCCAATCGCTCCACTCGCCGTCCACGCGGATCCAGCTCTCATGCTCGCCGATGTTGCCCTGCCGCCAGGTCATCTTGACGTCCGACGTGTTGTAATACATCGTGTTGACCACGACCGCGCCCTCCTGGCTGAGGCCCATGGTGAAGGGGATCGCGTAGCGGACACCGTCTCCGGTCTTCACCTGCTGCGTCTGCACCACCGCGATCACGGAGCCGGCGGGCACCATGTAGCCCTTGCTCAGGCCCATGCGATGATAGCCCGCGTACTCGAAGGTCTCGGTCACGGTGTCCAGCAGCACGCCGTCGGTGAGGCTCTCCGCGTCCTCATCCAGCAGATACACCGCCACCGTCACCTGCGCGCCGATATCCGCGGTCATCACGCTCACATCGCTCAGCACGGTATCATAAGAGATGCCGAAGGCATTGGAGAGGCTGACCGGCTCGTCCATATGGACGGAGGCGATCGAGGAGGCCTGCATCAGGTCATAGGCATAGATCTGGGTGCCGGCCATGAGGTTCGTGGTGGCCTGATACGCAAAGGTCTCCACACCGTTGATGCTGCGGTCATAATAGGACAGGTAGAAGTAGCCCTCCTCGGCATAGGCGCCGCCCCAGCTGTTGCGCACGATCCAGGCGCCGGGCGCCGGGGGCTGATGGTCCGGCAGGAAGTTCTCCACCGCGTAGTCGTCGTCCCATCCCACGATGACCACGGCGTGGTCGGCGGGGGCATACTCATCATCGGTATACTGGGCGCTGGTCTCCACATTGAAGTACTTCTTCTGCTTGGCCTCCACGACCTTGTCCGCGTATCCGATCAGCTCATCATAGTCGATGCCCAGCAGCTCCGCGGCGTTCCGGCCCTCCGAGGCGTTCATCAGGTCGTTCACCTGCTTGTAGTAGTCCTCGAAGCTCTCCTCGATGATCTCGTCCAGCTTGTCGTCGGTCAGCTCCTCCGCGGACCAGCCGCTGAGCACGGACATCACATACATGAAGACGCGCTTCTGCTCCTGCGTCATGTCGGCCTTCTTCAGCAGGCCGCAGTACACCCGGGAGGTGAGCTCGGCATATTCCTCCGAGAAGCCCATGCCCATCAGGTTGGCCTTGATCGCCGCGGCCTTGCCCTCGGGGCTGTCGGGATCGAGCTCGGCTTCCTCATCCGTCCCGGTGGCCACTTCCTCCTCCGCCTGCGTGTACCCCGCCTTGGCGCACAGCTCGGCGAAGCCCTGCTCCACCAGCTGGTCCAGCACCTCATCGGTCAGGCTCTCGAGGGAGGTGCCATTGCTCGTGACCTCATAGCCGAGCATGACCCAGCGCTTCTGCTCCTGCGTCATCCCGCTCGGGTCCAGCGTGCCGTTGCTGAAGCGCGCGTAGGTATCGGAGGCCTCCTCCGACATACCGTTGCGGAGGCACAGCTCGTAGTATGTCTCGCGCATGGCGTCCGGGTTCATCGACATCTCCGCGTGATAGACGATGGAGACGCCGCGGCCGGCCAGCAGCTCCTGCTTGATGGCCTCGGTGCCGGCCTCCAGATAGACGTACTTGCCGTCCTCGTCACGCTGGGCGGGGCTGGGCAGGATGTTGGCGTCCTTCAGCTCCACGCCCATCACGAAGCGGTCGCTCTCGGTCAGCGTCCAGTCCGCGCCGATCGACGCGGTGCCCTCGTTGGAGAGGTAGGGGTACATGGACTCGGTCACGGGGCCCATGCCATTGGCGAAGATGCTGCTGGCATAGCCCAGGTTGCCGCCGCTGCTCAGGCGGGCCGCGGAGGGCGACAGCTCGTCCAGCGTGTGCCAGATGCCCTCACCGGCCACCGACTCGGCGTAGGGATACTCGCCCTCGGCGTAGTCCGTCAGCAGGGGCATGTGGGTGTTGCCGAACCAGGCCAGGTGCTTCTCGGAAAGATCCAGCTCGAAGCCCTTCTTCTCGGCGTACTCCTCCACCGTCAGCCCAGCCGTGGTGAGCAGGCTGATCTCGCTGGCGCCGATGGCCGCGAAGGCCCAGCAGCTGCCCCAGTTGCCCTGGTCGCGCACCGCGGGCACCACGCCGCGGTCGCGCAGGTCGAAGGCCGCCGGCAGCCGGTCGGCGGTCGACGTGGGCCACACGGTGTCCCGGTCATACAGATACAGCTCATGGTTTGAGATGTCGCGCACCACATCGGAGGCCGTGTCGGCGAGCTTCCCGATCATGATATCGTGAGCCGTCTCCTCCGCCAGAGAGGCGGGGAGCAGGGACACGAGCATCGCCGCGGCCAGCAGCAGGGACAGGAGCTTTTTCATAGGAGCGCCACCCTTCTCGATCGCAGGCCCGGAGGATCTCCCCCCCGGCCTGTTCTTTCTATGTGTCAACTTTCATATGATTCGCCGTCCGCCCGCGCGTATCCTGCCTCCGGCCCGATCCCGGAGCCGCGTCCCGCCTAAGAAAGTTGCGCCCGGCCCCGGCTTGTGCTATCATACCAGCATGCCCGGACCCATCCGGGCGGATGAGGTGATCGGATGGCACATCTGCTGGATGCCCTGTCTCTGATGAAGGACCGCTCCTTCACCGAGCTGCCCTGGTGCGATATGGACAGCCTGTTCATGGCCTGTCTCATCTATAACCGTCCCGGCGACCGCGCCTGCACCGAGGAGGGCATCACCCTGCGCGCCTTCGCCGAGGCCATGTGCCCGGACGGGGACTATGACCACGCCTTCGACCGCGACCGCGAGATCCTGCTGCAGCGCATGGGCCGCAGCCGCCGCTACGGCGAGGCCCGGCTCTGCCGCTATGTGGACATCACCGACCCCGCCCGGCCGATCCAGTTCGCCGCGGCGGTGCTGCGCACCCCGGACGGACCCTCCTGCGTGGCCTTCCGCGGCACCGACAACACCATCACCGGCTGGCGGGAGGACCTGTATATGTCCTTCGAGTCGCCGGTGCCCGCCCAGACCGAGGCCTGCCGCTATCTGGAGGCCGCCGCGCTCGGTGAGCAGGTGCCCATCGTGGTGACCGGCCACAGCAAGGGCGGCAACCTCTCGGTCTACGCGGCCGCGCACGTGTCACTGCAGGCGCAGAGCTATCTGCAGGGCGTGTGGAGCTTCGACGGCCCCGGCCTGGATGACGAGAGCGTGGCCTCCCAGGGCTATCATGACATCCTGGACCGGGTGTGGTCCTTCATGCCGCAGGGCTCCATCGTGGGACTGATGATGGCCTACCAGGACCGCCACACCATCGTGCAGTCCGACGCGACAGGCGTGATGCAGCACGATCCCTTCTCGTGGCAGACGGACGGCCTCTCCTTCGTGGGGGCCGAGCGCACCACGCTGCCCAGCCAGATGATGGACCGCACACTGCACAGCTTCCTGCGCTCCTGCACCCCCGAGCAGCGGCGCGTGTGCGTCGACGCGATCTTCGATATGCTGGAGGCCACCCACGCGGGCACCATGAGCGCCATGAAGGCCGACAAGCTGCACACGGCCATCAGCCTGATGCGCTCCGCCCGGGGCCTGGACGCCGAGACCGTGCGCGTGCTGATGAGCGTGGCGAACACGCTGGTGCAGAGCGGCACCAGCAGCACCCTGGATGTGATGCAGCAGACCGGCACCGAGACCGTGCGCCAGGAGGCCGCGGAGCTCGTGCAGTCCGCCTATTCGGGCGCCGTTCAGAAGACGGAGCAGCTGCGTGACGAGGCGCTGCAGAAGGCCGAGGAGCTGCGCGAGGAAGCGGCCCAGAAGGCCGAGGAGCTGCTCCAGCGCCTGCGCAAGGACTGATGATATGAGGTGTCACGATGGCGATGACGTTCGACGGCTTCGACGCGGCCTTCGCGGCGGAGCATGACGCGGTCTGGCGGCTGTGCTATGTGGGCACAGGCAGCGTGAAGGCCGCGGCGGATCTGTGCTTCCGCAGCTTCCTGATCCTGGGGGCCTCCGCACCGAAGGAGGGCGAGGACCCCGCGGCCTTCGCGCACACGGCCGTGCTCAGTGCCGCCTGCGAGCTGGTGCTGCACGACCGCACCCAGAAGCCCCGGCTCCGGGCCTCTGCCAGGCGTTTGGCGAAGCAGACGCTGCCCTTCTCCCTCTCGCCGGAGGAGCGTGAGGCGCTGGCCTCCCTCATGCGCCTGCCGCCGGAGCGGAAGCTGGCGCTGCTGCTGCGTGAGGAGGGCTTCACCCCCGCGCAGGCCGCCGCGGCGCTCAGGATCCCCCGCGCGATGGCCGAGCGCGCCATGAAGGCGCCGCTGCCCGCCGGGGCCGCCGAGCTGCTGCCGCGCGTCCATGACACGGCCGAGGCGGCCGATACCATGAACGGCAGCATCTGGCAGCGCTTCGCCGAGCGCAGCGTGGGCTTTGAGAACAAGGTTCACAGCGCGCGCCGGCGGTTCGACCGCCTCGCGCCCTGGCTGGCGCTGGCGGTGCTGGCGCTGTTCGCCGCGGCCTACTTCTATGTGGAAGGGCTGCGCTGACCTGATGACAGAAAGGGACGAGGGCTCCGATGGAGACGATCGAAGACATCATCCTGCGGCATTCCGGACGGGGGATGGACATCCTGCGCCCGGCGCTCCCGGAGGACCACTGCCGCCGCGCGGCCGAGCTGCTGCTCTCCCTGCCCCGCGGCCGGGTGCTGATGACCACCGGCTTCTGCGTGAACGAGCATGCCGAGACCGACGGCCCCGCCGGCACCTGGGCGGTGGCACGCGCGCTCCGGGCCATCGGCCACACGCCGGTCATCGTGACCGACGCCTTCTGCGAGGGCATCTTCGAGCAGGAGGGCCTCGAGACGGTCTACTTCCCCATGGACGGCGGCCGGGCCGAGGCCGAGGCCATCCTGGCGGAGCAGCGCCCGGTCGCGCTCTTCTCGCTGGAGCGCTGCGGCCTGAACGCCGTGGGCGACTATATGAACATGCGCGGCCGCAGCATCCGTGAGCGCACCGCCCCCGTGGACGCGCTGTTCCTCGCCTCCGAGGGGCGCGTCCCCTCCATCGGCATCGGTGACGGCGGCAACGAGATCGGCATGGGCAATGTGGCCGACCTCATCGCCGAGCGCCTGCCGCTCATCCCCTGCGTGGTGCGCGTGGATGAGCTGGTCATCGCCACCGTCTCCAACTGGGGCGGCTACGGCATCTGCGCCCATCTGGCCGCGCGGACCGGCCTGCCGCTGACGGTGAGCTTCGATGAGTATCACAGCTTCATGGAGCGCGCGGCACGCTTCGGCTGCGTGGACGGTATCTCCGGCCTGCCGGAGCTGACGGAGGACGGCTTCCCGCCCGAGGTCACCCGTGAGATCCTGGAGGCGCTGGAGCGCTATGTACAAGAGAAGGCATGAGAGATGTTCAACAGGCACGATCCGAGCAGGGATGCCATGATGCTGCGCGGCCCCCTGCGCCGCAGGGGCTATGACTGGTGGTGGCACTCCTTCACCGCGGTAGACGAGCTGACCGGGGAGGAGCGCCCCTTTTTCGTGGAGTTCTTCCTGTGCGATCCCGCGCTGGCGGAGGATGAGCCCGTGCTGGGCCAGCGTGAGGAGAGCCGCCGCCTGGGCAAGCGCCCCTCCTACCTGATGGTGAAGGCCGGCTGCTGGGGCCGGGAGCATGTGCAGCTGCACCGCTTCTTCGCCTGGAAGGACGTGACCGTCCACGCCGACGCGCCCTACAGCGTCTCGGCCGCGGACTGCCTTGCCTCATAGACGGAGCTGCGCGGCTCGATCGCCGTGAGCGCGGAGCAGGCGGCGGACCCGGGCTATATGTGCGACGAGGGCGCCATGCGCTGGGACCTGAAGCTGGACAAGCGCGTGGCCTTCAATGTGGGCTATGGCGCGAGCCGGCCCCTGCGCGCGCTGCAGGCCTTCGAGATGTACTGGCATGCCGAGGGCATGAAGACGCTGGTGAGCGGCACCGTGGAGCTGGGCGGCCGCCGCTTCCGGGTGGAGCCGGAGCGCTCCTTCGGCTATGCCGACAAGAACTGGGGCCGCGGCTTCACCTCCCCCTGGGTGTGGCTGAGCAGCTGCTGCCTCACCAGCCGCCTGACCGGGAAAAGGCTGGAGGACAGCGTGTTCGACATCGGCGGCGGACGGCCGAAGGTCTTCTTCGTGCCGCTGGACCGCAAGCTGCTCTCCGCCTTCTGGTATGAGGGCCGCGGCTATGAGTTCAACTTCAGCAAGCCATGGCTGCTGTGCCGCACCCGCTTCGCCTGTGAGGAGACGGAGGACGAGATCGTGTGGCATGTGCGCCAGGAGACCGTGCGCGCCGTCATGGAGACGGAGGTCACCTGCCGCAAAGAAGACATGCTCCTCGTGCGTTATGAGGCGCCCGACGGTACCGCGCGCCACACCCGGCTGTGGAACGGCGGCAACGGCGTCGGCCGCGTCCGCCTGTGGGAGAAGCGCCGCGGCGGCCCCGTCCTCATCGATGACATGGACGCCACGCACATCGGCTGCGAATATGGCGAATACGGCACTTGAGCGTGTCCGCAAATAAATTTGATGGCTTTCACATGGTTTGTTATTGTGCTTGAATCATGGATCTCAAGAAATCATTGAGATATTATTGGCGAAGGGGACGGTATGATTTGAAAGATTTATTGTCAAGCGCTTCACCATTCGTGTTCATCATTATAATATCGGTCATCATTTACGTAATAATGATTCGTCATAGCAAAGCAACGAGCAGTATTGATGTTTCTGTATCTCCAATATCAGCGACATAGGATTATGGATATAAAGGAAGGCTGCTCAATGGCTTACCTGTTAAAAATAACGATGAATATTTAGTCTGGAAACGGAAAAAGGCAGTAGCTGGATATATGTATGAACACCTATGTGCAATCCATTCAAGCATGAATGACTTATAGCATGATAATCTTCCTGAGCTATTGAAGAACTACCATGCGTTAGCGGATAATTATTGCCGATATTGTAAGGATTATGGAATATGGAACGAGTGCATAGGGGACCATCGACCTTATTTAGCAAATCCATAGCAGTTGAAAAAGATGAAATAGCATCTTGTTGAGATAGATGATGAGGCCCTGGAAGATGCAGTGATCCATTCAGATTACAAAAATACAAAACAGAGATCATATCTTATCTGTTGACAAAACAATGGCACCGATGTATGAAAGACGAGTTGCTGACTTATATGAAATCCATGGATATATACAATTATAAGCTGTATCAAAAAACGTGTAATTATATGTTAAAAGAATCGATAATTGGGCAGTCTGAGAAAGAAGGAGTAAAGTATCTCTATATAAGAAATAAAAAGAATAAGAGTTTGCCGGTATATTAGTTGCCTCAATCACGATATTTATCTTTGAATTATTCGAATATAGATGAAGTTGTTTTTGCAAGGGCAAAATACACCGTACATGAACCGACCGACATCGATCATTAGGGTAATAGATGCCATATTATCAGTGCTTCAGATCAGAGCACTGAATATTAGACATCATTTGAGCAATGCACATGTCCAGCTTTTATTGATGGCAAGGCACGGCCTTGTAAGCATATGGTCAAATTTGCGATGTCCATGGGTTATGCTGTAAAAAATACAAATGTCCCATGATTTGCCTTAATACTATCGGGACAATTTACTAACACGTGAATACGGCACTTGAGCGTGTCCGCCTCTTGCGGAGGCCTGCGCGCTTTGGTATAATAAGGAAGTTGAAGCTATCCGGCTCCGGGCTCCGGCCCGCCCGTTCCGATCCTGATGATGGAGGCTTATGATGATGAACGACCGACTGAAGAGGCTCCTGGCGCTCCTGCTGGCGCTGGGCGTATGCGTGAGCGGCCTGGCCCTGGCCGAATATGGCGAGCCCGCCGTGGATATCACCGGCGAGGTCGAGGAGGAGGATGAGGCCCCTGCGGAAGAGGCGGAGACTCCTGCGGAAGAGGCGGAGACTCCCGCGGAAGAGCCGAAGGCTCCCGCCACGTCCACCGATGTGGACATGCCCGTGACCACCGTGACCTATGGCCGCCTGAGCGTGCCCTCCGATTCCACCTATATCGACCTGGGCGACATCACGGTGAAGAACTATGACAACTTCATCGCCTTCCTGCAGCAGCTGCCCAAGCTGGAGAAGGTGGATATGTTCAGCACCCTCATCGAGAAGAAGAACATCGACCGCCTGGCGGAGGCCTTCCCGGACGTGGAGTTCGGCTGGACCATGTATCTCAAGTGTGAGAAGCGCGACCACAAGATCCGCACCGACACCACGGCCTTCGGCTGCGAGCACAACAACCGCATCCACGGCCACACCTCCACCGACCTCTCCATCCTCAAGTACTGCACCAAGCTGGAGGCCCTCGACATCGGCCACAACTATGTGACCGACCTTTCCTTCCTCTATGACCTGCCCAGCCTGAAGGTGCTCATCGTGGCCTGCAACCACATCACTGACATCACGCCCATCGGCAGCCTGAAGGAGCTGCAGTACCTGTAGATCTTCAAGAACAAGATCACCGACATCTCCTGCCTGGCCAACTGCACCGAGCTGCTGGACCTGAACATCTGCTTCAACTATATCACCGACTACTCGGCGATCTATGGCCTGAACAAGCTGGAGCGCCTGTGGCTCTACAACAGCAACAACTACAACGCCTCCGACCCTGTGAGCAAGAGCAAGGTGGAGGAGCTGCGCCGCCAGCTGCCGGACTGCACCATCGACTCGGTGCACTATTCCACGCTGGGCGGCTGGCGCGAGCATCCGCGCTACTTCGTGCTGCGCAAGATGTTCCCCTCCAGCACCTATTACCCCTTTGAGGACACCACGACCGCCGACGATACCGCGGCGGAATGACCGAAAGGAAGACGCAGATCTATGAAGCTCTGGGGCGGACGTTTCTCCAAAGCCACCGACGGACTGGTGGACGATTTCCACAGCAGCATCTCCTTCGACCAGCGCCTGTATGAGCAGGACATCACCGGCTCCATCGCCCACGCCACCATGCTGGGCGAGCAGGGCATCATCCCGAAGGAGGATGCCGACGCCATCGTGGAGGGCCTGCGCGGCATCCTGGCCGACGCCAAGGCCGGCAAGATCCAGTGGATGGTGGACGCCGAGGACATCCACATGAACGTGGAGACCATCCTGATCCAGCGCATCGGCGACGCGGGCAAGCGCCTGCACACCGGCCGCAGCCGCAACGATCAGGTGGCCCTCGACTGCCGCATGTATGCCAAGCTCGCCTGTGCCGATACCATCGCCATGCTGGAGGACCTGCTGGACGCGCTCCTCACCCACGCCAAGGCGCACACCGATACCATCATGCCCGGCTACACCCACCTGCAGAAGGCGCAGCCCATCACCCTGGCCCATCACCTGATGGCCTATGTGCAGATGTTCCTGCGCGACCGCACCCGCTTCCGCGCGGCACTGGCCTCGGCCGACGTGTGCCCCCTGGGCTCCGGCGCGCTGGCCGGCACCACCTACCCGCTGGACCGCGAGCGCGTGGCCGAGCTGCTGGGCTTCTCCGCCATCTCGATGAACAGCCTGGACGGCGTGAGCGACCGCGACTTCGTGCTGGAATACCTGAGCGCCGCCAGCATCTGCATGATGCACCTCTCCCGCTTCTGTGAGGAGCTGATCCTGTGGTCCAGCGCCGAGTTCCGCTTCGTGGAGATGGATGACGGCTTCGCCACCGGCTCCTCCATCATGCCCCAGAAGAAGAACCCCGACGTGGCCGAGCTCATCCGCGGCAAGACGGGCCGCGTCTATGGCGACCTGATGACGCTGCTCACCGTGATGAAGGGCATCCCGCTGGCCTACAACAAGGACATGCAGGAGGACAAGGAGTGCTTCTTCGACGCGCGCGACACGCTGGTGAAGGGCCTGACCGTGTTCACCGCCATGCTGCGCAGCATCACCTTCCGCACCGATGTGATGCGCCGCGGCGCCGACGGCGGCTTCACCAACGCCACCGACTGCGCCGACTACCTGGTGAAGCACGGCGTGCCCTTCCGCGACGCGCACCGCGTGGTGGGCCAGCTGGTCGCGCATTGCCTCAGTGAGAACAAGGCCCTGCTGGACCTGAGCCTGGAGGAGCTGCGGCAGTTCCACCCCGCCTTCGACGCGGACGTGTTCACCGAGATGAGCATGGAGGCCTGCGTGGAGAAGCGCCGCATCCCCGGCGCGCCCGCCCCCGACATGGTGCGCCAGGCCATCGCCGCCGCCGAAAAGCAGCTGGCTGAATGATCGACAAAGGAGACGAACGACATGGGTTGGTTCGGACGCAAGGATAAAAACAAGGAAGAGACGCGGCAGGCCGCCGCTCCGGCGGAGGCTCCCGCCCCGGCCGCCGAGCCCGAGAAGAAGAAGGGCCTCTTCGCCCGCCTTCGCGAGGGCCTGAGCAAGACCCGCGGCAACATGACCGACAAGGTCGATACGCTGGTCAAGGAGACCGAGCGCATCGACGAGGACTTCTACGAGAGCCTTGAGGAGATCCTCCTCCTGGCCGACTGCGGCGGCAAGGCGACCGCCACCATCATCGACGAGCTGCGCGACCGCGTGGAGCTGGGCAAGGTGAAGGACGCCGCCGTGGCCCGCGAGATGCTCAAGCAGATCATGATCGAGGAGATGGACATCCCGCGTCCCCCGCTGAAGTGGCCCATGGCCATGCTCATCGTGGGCGTGAACGGCGTGGGCAAGACCACCACCATCGGCAAGCTGGCGCTCCGCTTCCAGACCATCGGCCGCAAGGTGATGCTCTGCGCGGGCGACACCTTCCGCGCCGCGGCAGCCGAGCAGCTCAGCGTGTGGGCCGACCGCGCCCGGGTGCCGATCGTGAAGCATGAGGAGGGCGCCGACCCCGCCGCCGTGCTCTTCGACGCCATCCAGTCCGCCAAGGCGAACGAGGCCGACCTGCTCCTGGTCGACACCGCCGGCCGCCTGCACAACAAGAAGAACCTGATGGACGAGCTGAACAAGATGCGCCGCGTGCTGGACCGCGAGTACCCCGAGGCCGATGTGCGCTGCATCCTGGTGCTCGACGCCACCACCGGCCAGAACGGCATCGCCCAGGCCCGTGCCTTCAAGGAGGTCTGCGAGGTGGGCGGCATCATCCTCACCAAGCTGGACGGCACCGCCAAGGGCGGCATCGCGCTGGCCATCCGCCAGGAGCTGGCCGTGCCCGTATGGTACATCGGCGTGGGTGAGGGCATCGACGATCTGCAGCCCTTCAACGCGAAGGACTTCGTGGAGGCGCTGTTCTGATGCCGCCGCTCTCTGCCTATCGCGCCGACCTGGACTATGCCTACGCGCCGGGCATCTTCCCCTCGATGGAATGCCTGCTGCACCGGCCGCGGAGCGTGCGCCGCGTGCTCATCCAGTCCGGCTCGCAGGACCGTGAGGGCATCGCCCGCCTGACCGAGCTGGCCGCCTCCCTGCATGTGCGTGTGGAGGAGGCCGACCGAGCCCTGGCCCGCGTCTCCGGCAAGGAGAACTGCTATGCCGCCGCCGTGTTCGGCAAGTGGCAGGACGAGCTGCGGCCGGACGCGCCCCATGTGGTGCTGCACCACCCATCCGACAGCGGCAATGTGGGCACCATCCTGCGCACGGCCCTGGGCTTCGGCGTGGAGGACGTGGCGCTCATCCGCCCCTGTGTCGATCTGTTCGACCCGCGCACCGTGCGCGCCAGCATGGGCAGCCTGTTCCGGCTGCGCGTGCGTGTCTACGACCGCTTCGAGGACTATGAGGCCGAGCAGCCCGGGCGGGCGCTCTACCCCTTCATGCTGGACAGCAGCCGCTCGATCGGCGAGGTGCTGGCCGGGCCGGTCCCGGAGCGGTGGACGCTGGTCTTCGGCAATGAGGGCAGCGGCCTTCCCCATGAGTTCGCGGGCAAGGGGCAGCCCGTGCGCATCCCCAGCAACGACAAGGTGGATTCGCTGAACCTTTCGATCGCCGCGGCGATCGGCATCTGGAGCTTCACCCAGCGGTAAGGAGACGGAGGGACATACGATGAAGAAGGCTCTGATCCGGGCGGTCTGCTGCCTGGCCCTGGCGGCGCTGGCGTTCCTGCTGCCCCGCGGGGCGCGGGCCGTGAGCGATCCGCTCCCTCTCCAGGACTGCCACCGCGTGACGCTCACTCGCGAGGACACCACCCGGGACGACAAGTCCGTCGTGCGCACCTGGAAGGTGACCACCGCGCTCTCCTCGGTGGACGCATAGATCAACAGCCTGGTGGAGGGCTTCGCGAGCGCGCTGGGTCCCACGCTGCCCGCCGCGGGCAACAGCACCAGCCGCAACTCCCGCCTGGATGTGGAGACGCGCTACAGCCGCACCGGCCTCACCTGGCTCAGCTTCATGGTGCAGGCCCGCGTGACCTATCACCGCGACCTGATGCACCAGGAGATCGTCACCCGCACCTACGACATGACCACCGGCGAGCGGGTCTACCTCACCGACATCTTCCCCGACGACAGCGAGGCCTGGGACCTGCTGTGCACCACCGTGCGCGATCAGCTGACCGCCACCTTCCCGGATGAGCCCATCGACCTGATGGCCCTCTACAGCGCCACCTCGAAGAGCGCCATCCAGAGCATGGACTTCACGCTGCACGGCATGAGCCTGGTGCTGCATGTGCCCGCCGAGCAGTTCTATCCCGATCACCACTCCCTCATCGAGATCGCGCTGATGTACCCGCAGCTCCGGGAATATATGACCGAGCGCGCCCGCACCGAGACCGACAACCTCTCCTACTACAACACCTGCGCCCTCACCTTCGATGACGGCCCCTCCCGCACGAACACCACCTTGGTGCTCAACGCGCTGATGGAGGGCGGCGCCCGGGCCACCTTCTTCTGCATCGGCAAGAGGATCGAGCCCTATGCCGACCTGGTGCAGAAGGAGAACGACAACGGCCATGCCGTGGCCACCCACAACTGGGCCCATGCCAACGTGAACAGCGTATCGGTGGGCAACCTGCACAAGATGGTGGACCAGTGCAACGAGGCCATGCTCAAGGTGCTGGGCAAGAAGACGCCCTACGACCGCGTGCCCTACGGCCTGTGGCCCAAGCTGGTGAAGCACAAGGTGGGCTGGCCCCTCATCCAGTGGAGCCTGGACACCTATGACTGGCGCGGCCGCAGCTCCCAGACCGTGCTGAACACCGTGAAGGACCAGATCAGCGACGGCGACATCATCCTGATGCACGACATCAAGGAGAAGACGCCCACCTCGGCCGCGATGGTCATCGAGTACCTGCAATAGAACGGCTACCTGCTGCTCACCGTCGATGAGCTGATGGCCAAGGATGGCGTGGAGCTGCAGCCCGATACCGTCTACTTCCGCTGCACGAACGGTGACTACAGCAAGAAGGACCGCAACTGAAAAAAACAGGCCGCTCCGCAGCGCGGGGCGGTCTTCTTCGATAAGGAGGGACACGGGATGGCTACGATCCGTCTGTTCGATGAGGATGTCTGGCTGCGCCGCTTCACCGCGAGGGTGATCGGCTGTCGGCCCCAGGGCGACCGCTGGCTGGCGGAGCTGGACCGCACCGCCTTCTTCCCTGAGGGCGGCGGGCAGCTGCCGGACCGCGGTGAGCTGGAGGGCCTCCCGGTGCTGGATGTGCAGGAGAAGGACGGCGTCATCCTGCACACGCTGGCCGCGCCGCTGGAGGAAGGCCGCGAGGTGACCGGCAGCGTCGATCCCGTCCACCGCCTGGACATGATGCAGCAGCATTCCGGCGAGCATATCTTCACCGGGCTGGCCTGCCGCGCCTTCGGCTGCCGCAATGTGGGCTTCCACATCGGGCCGGAGGAGATGACCATCGACCTGAGCCTGCCCCTTGCCCCGGAGGACGTGGCCCGTATCGAGCGCGCCGCCAACGAGGTCATCTGGCGCGACCAGCCCATCCGCGCCTGGTATCCCGCGCCGGAGGAGCTGGCCCAGATCGACTACCGCAGCAAGAAGGAGCTGACCGGCGCGGTGCGCATCGTGGCCATCGAGGACGTGGACACCTGCGCCTGCTGCGGCACCCATGTGAGCACCACGGGCCAGGTGGGACAGATCCGCGCCATCGACTGCCGCAGCTACAAGGGCGGCGTGAGGATCTGGCTGGCCTGCGGCGCGCGCGCCCTGGATGAGGCCGTGGCGCGCCACCGCGAGTGCCGGGCCATCAGCCACGCGACGAACGGCAAATGGGGCCAGCTGGCCCCGACCGTCGACCGCCTGCTCGCCGAGCGGGACGCGCTCAAGCTGCGCTGCGACCAGCTCGCCCTGGCGCTGTTCCGGCAGCAGGTGGCCGCCGAGCCCGGCCCCGCGCGGGTCATCGTGGCCGAGCCCATGTCCGCGCCGGTGCTGCGCCGCGCCTCCGCGATGGCAGCCGAGGGCGTCACCTGCGCCCTGATCCTCATGCCCCGCGAGGTCGGCTGGGACCTGTGCCTCTGCTCCCAGACGATCGATGTCCGCCCCCTGGCAGCCGCGCTGACCGAGCGCTTCGGCGGCCGTGCCGGCGGCCCGAAGGAGCAGGTGCGCGGTGTGCTGCAGGGCGGCGAGCCCGCGGAGCTCCGCGAGGCGCTGCTGAAGATGATCTGAGGCGCGAGCATCCTGTACGCTCCGATGCGGCAGGAGACCCTCTCAGTCGCCTGCGGCGACAGCTCCCCCGGAGGGGGAGCCTTTTTGGTACGCTCCAATGCAGCAGGCCGGTATTGCGGCAGGGAGACACCCTATTCTCCCGACCTCCTTCCCCGTCACCGGGGAAGGAGGAGGAGGGGGTGGG
>R28__coassemble_323_pt1 | contig 21564 bp, 21 predicted proteins | sample R28__metabat2_low_PE_026 | metagenome-assembled genome bin R28
GATCCTTCGTGACCAGGGCCGCCCCGGAGACAAGTCAAGGTCGAGGGGAAGTCAACTCTGCCCGCCGCTCGACCAACTTGCTTGGAAGCAGAGGAGGTCCGGAACCCACCGAAAGGTGGGTGCCGGCGGCTTTTGGTACTTTTCGCCGCGCTAAAAGTACGCCCCCGGCAGGCAAGCGGCCCAACAAGAAAGGGCGGGCTCGCAAGCTCGCCCCTACAACAGTCATCAAAGCAACACCAAACAAGAGAAAAGGCTCCGCGATCCTCACCGCGGAGCCTTTCCTTTTGCCTCTCTCTTACCGCATCTCGGTCACAGCATCGACATCCACCCACAGCGCGGGGCGCACGCCGATATCGGGATTGTTGACGCGGGTCGCATAATAGCGATGCACAGAGGGATCGTCATTCTTTTCCTTCTGGGCCTGCCTGCCATCGGGAGACAGGCGCTCGCCGGTCCACTGCACAGCCTGCGCGGTCTTGTAATCCCAGCCGGGATTGCGCAGCCACCAGTAGGCCAGATCGCTGCCGGTGTAGGTCACCACGCCCTGGGCCTTGGCATACTCGGTCGCGGAAACGCGGCGCTGCAGATAAGTATCGGTATACTTATTATACACCTCACGGAAGCTGAGCACGAACACCTGGTCCTTGGTGCTCTTGCCGCCGTTGGTGTAATAGTAGTAGCGCTGCTTGCGGCTGTTGTCCACCTTGGTGGTGGCAATGGCCGCCTTCTCCTCATCGGTGAAGGCCTTATTCATAAAGGAGCCGTTCAGCCACTTGCGCAGGCTGCTGTCCGCCCAGCGGACAGAGGTGTACTTCTTGTTGTAGGGCTTGGCGTCCAGCACATACTTGCTGGCGAGCAGGGCCTTGCCGTTCTTCACAGCCAGCACGTCCCACTCGATGGGCTCCTTGCCGTTGTCCAGGTCATTGTCCTGCTCATACACACCGAAGGTGACGGTGTCGCCCACCTCGACCTCCGCGCTCGCGAAGCTGACGACCGTCAGGGCCAGCGCCAGGACCAGGGCCAAAGCCAAGATCTTCTTGCTCATGAATAGTCCCTCCGTTCTTCTCCCCGGCCGCGCCGCGGGAGCTTTCCTTAGGTCGTTATTATAAGCCATCCTTGGCCCGAGCGCAAGAGGGATCTTTGCCCGAAGGCTCACACGCGCAGCAGATGGATCTGCTTTGCCGTATATTCGCCGAAGTGGCGCGGGATGGGCAGGCCCTGATGCATCAGCGCGGCGCCGGAGAGCACCGTGCCGGTCTCCTCGTCACGATACAGCGCATCCGCCTCCAGGCCGCGGCAGCGCACATACTGGATGGGCTCGTTGTCGTGGCAGTCTCTGGTCACCCAGGTGAGCAGCGCCTCGCTGCCGTCGCGGGCCACGAACATCCAGGCCGCCTTCTCTCGGTCGGTCATGTTGTCGGTCAGCCGATAATACCGCCCGAAGCGCACCAGGGGCTGATACCTTCTGAAGGCGCTCACCTGCCCGCGGATGGCCTCCTTGTCCTCCTATGAGAGCAGGCCCAGGTCCAGCTCATAGCCGAAGGTGCCGGCCATGGCCACCGCGCCGCGCACGGAGATGGGCGTCACGCGGCCCGTCTGGTGGTTGGGCGAGAAGGAGACATGGGCGCCCATGCTGCTGGGCGGGTAGCAGAAGGAGGTGCCGTACTGGATCTTGAGGCGCTCGATGGGGTCGGTGTTGTCGCTGCACCAGATCTGGGGCGTGTAATAGAGCATGCCCAGGTCGAAGCGCCCGCCGCCGCCGGCGCAGCCCTCGATGAGCAGCCCCGGATGCGCGTCCAGCAGCCGCTGGATGAAGCGATAGACGCCCAGCACATAATGATAGAGCACACGTCCCTGGCTCTGCCGCTCGGCCGCGGCGGTGTACACATCGTGCAGGGAGCGGTTCATGTCCATCTTGATGTAATCGATGCCACCGCAGGAGAGCACCGCGCTGATCTGCTCAAAGACGTGATCCACGACCTCAGGCCGGGAGAAATCCAGCACCAGCTGGTCGCGGCTGCGTACCGGATCCTTGCCGGGGATGCGGAAGGCCCAGTCCGGATGATCGCGGAAGAGGTCGGAGCGCATGTTGACCATCTCCGGCTCGATCCACAAGCCGAAGCGCATGCCCATGCCGTGGATGGTGTCCACCAGCTCCTTCATGGTGCAGCCCAGCTTGGCCTCGTTCACCTGCCAGTCGCCCAGGCCGTCATGGTCGTCGTTGCGGCGGCCGAACCAGCCATCGTCCAGCACCATCATGTCGATGCCCAGCTCCGCCGCCTGGCGGGCGATGCCGACGATCTTCTCGCCGGTGAACTTCATATAGGTGGCTTCCCAGTTGTTGATGAGGATGGGCCGCGGCACATCGCGCCAGTCGCTGCGGATGATGTGCTCCTGCGCCAGCTCGTGGAAGCGCAGGCTCATGCCGGTCAGTCCCTCGAGCGAGAAGACGGTCGCCGCCTCCGGCGCGGTGAAGCTCTCGCCGGGGCACAGCTCATAGTCGAAGCGCTCCTCCTGGATGCCCATCACGAGGCGCGTCTGGTCGATGCTGTCCAGCGAGGCGCTGCAGCAGAAGCTGCCGCTCCACAAGAGCGCCGTGCCGACGCACAGGCCGTGCTCCTCAGTGGCGTCATGCTCGCAGAGCACCACGAAGGGGTTCGCGTGATGGCTGGAGGCACCGCGGCGGCTGCCGATCACCCGCTCCGCGTGGCCCAGCGGCACACGCTCGGGCTGGCGCTCGGCCACGTGCCGGCCATGGAAGGAGATGACATCATACCCGCCATGCAGGTCGTCCAGGCAGGTGCTGGCGCAGGCCTGCAGCGTCACGGTCTCCGTGCCCCTGTTTCGCACGATGACCGAACGGGTCACGCAGTCCAGCGCGGGCAGCACGCCATAGAGCAGCTCCACCTCCAGCGAGAGGCGCTCGTCTTTCAGCAGCACCGAGAGCGTCTGGGCCTCCGCCTCCGGCGCCCAGACCGCGGGCAGGCCCGGCAGGCTGTACTTGCCCGGCAGCACCCGATGGCTCACATACCGCAGGTCGCAGCCGCTCACGCCGTGGCTGTCGCGCACGCTGAAGGCCGCGCGGCGGTAGTCTCCGCTGCCCTCGCAGGGGTACTCCAGCGGCAGCGTATCACAGGACACGGTGCGGTCGCTCCCGGCAGAATAAGGGTTGCCGGAGAAGCCGCGGTCACGGTACTGGATGGCGTAGCTCATGTCGCCCTCGGCGCGGGGGCCATGATAGGTGTGCACCAGGATGCCCTGATGCATCACCTTCATCTGATAGGTGGCATGGTCCGTATGCAGGGTCAGGGTCTGCGCCTTGTCATCATACATGATAGGCATGGGCACGCATCTCCTTCTTTGTTCCTTTATTCCTTCACGAGCAGCATCGCGTCGCAGCCGTCGACCGACCAGGTCAGGCAGCCGTCCCGCGAGCCGATCGCGCGGCCGGTCCACAGGTCGCGCCAGGTGCCCTCCGGGATGCCGGCACGGACGCAGTCGACGCACAGCTCCTCGCCATGCTCCTTCACCGAGAACAGCGCCAGATAGGGCTTGCCGCCGATCTGGGCCGTGAAGGCGCGGCTGCAGTAGGCGTCGCCCACCTCCACCGGACGGAAGGCGACGCGGCTCCTTGCCACGGCGTTCACCGCGCTATTGGTGGCGAACAGCCTGGCCCGCTGCATGGCCTCCGCGCGGTCGAAGTCATCACTGAGCAGCATCACGCCGCCGGCGATGGCCGCCGTGGTATAGCGGGCCCGGGCCTCGCCCTGGGTGCTGTCCCGCTCCATGCCGAAGGAGCGCAGCAGCACGATATGGTCCGGATCGTTGAACTCATAGACGCGCCTGTTCAGCCACCAGCCGTAGGTCTGCGCGTTCAGCACATACTCGATGTCCTCATTGGTGCCGAAGGCATCGCAGGAGAAGCGCCGCGCGTGGCCCCAGCCGCCGGGCAGCATAGGCGCGATGCTCAGGCTGATGAAGAAGGGGCGGCCCACCCGCTCCGGCGCCAGCAGCCCGGTCAGGAAGCGGTAGCCTCGCTCCAGGGCCTGCCTGCCCGTGCGCACCGCCGGGTCGTGATGCGCGCCCTCCATGCCGCCGTGGGTCATGAAGTCCACCTTCAGGTACTCATAGCCCTCCCGCACGAAGCGGTCCAGCTTCCACTGGGTGAAGGCCTGCCAGAGGGGATGCGTCACATCCATGGGGATGGCGCCGTCCACCCGGGGCAGCGGCCGGCCCTGCTCATCGCGCAGCAGGATCTCGCTGAAGGTATGCCCCGGCTGCCCGGGGATCTCGGCCGAGGGATCCTTGCCGAAGAAGGCGAAGGGCGCGTCATAGATGCCGCAGCGCTGGCCCCGGGCATGCTGCTCCTCGCGCAGGGCCCGCAGGCCCTCCTCGCCGATGCCATGCCAGCAGGCGTCCAGGTCCACATAGGCCGTGCCGTCGTTCATGAAGGAGCGCGGCTGCAGCTCCTCCGCCAGGAACTCGCCCACATGGCGGAAGCTCTTCTCGTTCAGCCGCCAGGCCAGGCCGGCCCAGCTGTTGTAGCCGAAGGGGCTGCCCTCGGGCCAGGTGAGGATGGGTCTGCGGCCATGCAGCACATCGCCGTAGCGCTCCATCACATCGCGCCAGTCCTCGCCATAGAGCACACAGAAATCCGCCGAGGCGACCTCCGTGCCGCGCACCGTGCCGTGGGGCAGCGTATCATGGCTGCCCGCGTCGGCCCAGCCGCTCACGGCCTCCAGGCTGCGGGCATCGTAGGCCGAGCAGACCACGGCGTTCTTCCAGGTATCGAAGTCCAGGGCGCCCACCAGCAGGCCCTCGCGGCTCTCCGGCTCGATGAGGCAGGTGAGGTCGAAGCTCACGCGGCCCGCGCGCAGGGGCACCGCCTCAAAGCGGAGCCACATGGTGTTGTCATAGGGTACGGTGAGCATGCGGGTCCGCAGGCTCTTCCACAGCTTCAGCTTGCCCTCCGGCTCGCGGCGGTCGTCCTGGAACACCAGGGGCACCAGCCGCCGGGTCTCCACCGGAGCGCCGTCTCGCCGGGAAAGGACGCAGCGGGCGGTCGGCACACCGTCCTCCACCCGCAGCCGCTCGGTGAGCACCAGCCCGCCCGCGGCCTCATACCGCAGGTCGAGGCCATCGGTCGTTACGATCGGCGCGCAGGCCTCCGCCGCGCGGGTGTCCGCCGCGCAGCCGTCCACGGTCTCCGCCTTCGCGTAGGCCGAGAGCAGCAGCCGCTCCTCCCGCCACAGCTCGAAGCGGCCCTCCGCCGCCCGCTTCCACTGATAAGCCATATCGTTCTCCCGCCTTTCGGCTCTTTTCCCTGTGCAGACCGTGAGGGGCGGCCGGCGTCCCCCATGGTCTGCACAGGAGGCGCCCCGAAGGGCGCCTCTCTGCGCGTGCGTCAAGATGTTATCATATGTGAACGTTCTGTTCAAGGATGAGTTTCGCGACAGCTGTCGTGCGGATCAGCCCTTGACCGAGCCCAGCATGATGCCCTTGACGAAGTACTTCTGGATGAAGGGATAGATCGCGATGATGGGCAGGGTCGCCACCATGGTCGCGGCCATGCGGATGGAGTCGGCCGTGATGGTGTTGCCGGCCTGCGCGGCAGACATCTTGGCGGATTCCGAGGTACCGGTCTGGTACTGGTTCAGGATCTGCACCAGGATGGACTGCATGGGCTTCAGGCTCTCCTTGCTGGTATACAGGTTGGCGTCGAACCAGCTGTTCCACTGCATGATGGCCACGAACAGGGCGACCGTCATCAGGATGGGCTTGCCCAGGGGCAGCACGAAGCCGAAGAAGATGTGCAGGTCGTTGCCGCCGTCGATGCGCACGGCCTCGAACAGGCTATCCGGCATGGAGTCGATGTACGACTTGATCAGGATCATGTTGTACACGCTCATCACGTTCGGGAAGATGTAGACCCAGAAGTTGTCCAGCAGGCCCAGGCCCTTCAGCACCATGTAGTAGGGCACCTGGCCGCCGCCGAAGTACATCGTGAAGACGAACAGCAGGTTCCAGAACTTGTTGCCCACCAGCTCGCGGCGGGAGAGGGTGTACGCGCACATGGCGGTGACCAGCACAGCCAGGGGCGTGCCGATCACGGTACGCAGCACGGTGATCAGGATGGAGTGCTGGAAGGAGCTGCGGCCCAGGATGTCGGTGTAGCTGGCGATCGAGAAGATGCGGGGCCAGAAGTACAGGCCGCCGCGGGTGGCGTCGGTCGCGTCGTTGATGGACACCACGAACACGTTCCAGAAGGGATACACGGTCACGATCGTGATGATGGCCAGGAAGATGACCTTGAAGATGTCCAGGGCCCACTCACTGCCCGTGCGGGTACGCTTGATGTGGTAATCGCCCACATGGGGCGCTTTCGCCGTATTCTGCATGGTCTTCCTCCTTTCTCAGAACAGCGCGGAGCCGTTCAGCTTGCTCGTGATCTTGTTGGCGCTCATGACCAGGATGAAGGACACGACGCTCTTGAACAGGCCGACGGCGGTACCGTAGGAGTACATGCCCTTGGTCAGGCCGTAGCGGTAGGCGTAGGTGTCCAGCACGTCGGAGTAGTCCAGGATGGCGTTGTTGCCCATCAGCAGCTGCTGCTCGAAGCCGGTGGACAGGATGCCGCCGATGGCCAGGATGAGCAGCACGCAGATCTGGGGCAGGATGGCGGGCAGGGTGATGTGGACCATCTGCTGCACACGGTTCGCGCCGTCCACGTCCGCCGCCTCATACAGCTCCTGGCCGATGCCGGAGATGGAGGACAGGTAGATGATGGCGTTGTAGCCGATGCCCTTCCAGGTGTTGGCGATGGCGATGATCCACCAGAAGGTGGGGCCGTCCTGGAAGAACAGGATGCGCTGATCGGTGAGGCCAAGGCCCATCAACAGGTCGTTGACCAGACCGTTGGCGGAGAGGAAGGTCAGGAAGATGTTGGACGCGATGACCCAGGAGATGAAGTACGGCAGGTAGGACGCGGTCTGGATGAACTTCTTCAGCTTCGCGTTCTTGACCTCGTTCAGCATCAGGGCCAGGATGATGGGTGCCGGGAAGGAGAACAGCAGCGTCAGGCAGCTCGTGATCAGCGTGTTGCGCATGATGTTCGAGAAGCCGTTCTGGAAGAAGTACTCGAACCACTGGAAGCCGACGAACTGGCCGCCGAGCAGGTCATGCCAGTAGCCCAGCTTGGTGGGGCGGTAGTTGGTGAAGGCCATGTAGAGGCCGGTCATGGGGGCGTAGCAGATCACGATGACCCACACCAGGGCAGGCAGCAGCAGGAGGAACAGATACTTCTGGTCCCAGAGCCTGCGCCCGAGCGGCACCTTGTGGGGCGTGATCTTGCGGCCGTTGATCACGATCTCCTTGGAAGAGCTCAAATCTTTCCCCTCCTCACATAAGACAGGTACAGAACAGGGGCGGGCTGATCCATCAGCCCGCCCCCTTCAGGGATCCTATCAGGCGGATGCCGGAGGCATGCGCGCGGATCAGATCGGTCACTCCAGGCCCCAGGTCGCCATGCGGGTCTGATAGGCCTCGGTCATGTAGGCTTCCACAGCCGTCACACCGGCACCCTGCAGGTCAGACAGCAGCTGCTGATACACAGCGTCGCACTCTTCCTGCGTGGAGGCGTTGACCATCTTGGGATAAGCGTTGTTGAACAGGTCCTTGCAGCGCTGATACTGCAGCGCCTCGATGGTGGAGCCGGAGGGCTCCAGCGCGGAGTACACAGCGGTATCATAGTAGCAGTTGGTCAGGTTGCGATAGGCGAACTCGCCGGAGCGGGTCAGCTCGTTGTACCACATACGGGTCGCGGTGCCATCGTTGGCGTCATCGGGGCGGGAGTTGCGCACGAACCAGGTCCACTTGCAGATGCCGGTCTCGTTCTGCACGCCGTTGCCGTCCTCATTGTGGCGCTCGATCAGATCGCCGATGACAGTGTGCACGCCGTCCACATACTCCCAGTCCTGGCCCTCGATGCCCCACAGGAGCAGGTCCTGGCCTTCCTCGCTGGCGCAGTAGTCGATGAACTTGCAGGCCGCCTCGATGTTCTCGCAGTTGGTGGTGATGCCGATGGCGTCCCAGCCCAGGGAGGAGCGGCCGTTCAGGGTGGTGGCATCGGGATCCACATCGTCCGCCACGACCTTATAGGCCAGGTACTCGGCGTCGGGGTTGCCGGCGGCGATCAGGGCGTTGGAGGCGCTGCTGGCATCCCAGTAGGCGCCGGCCAGGCAGAACACGTTGTTCTGGCTCAGCTTCTGGTTCATCAGCTCAGAGTTGTTGGAGGTCCATTCGGGATCCAGCAGGCCCTCACGATACAGCTCGTTCATCTGATGGATGGCGGTGAGGAACTTGGGATCGTAGGGCTGCAGATGCAGGTTCTTCTCCTCATCCACATAGTAGGGATACATGGCGTTCATGCCGGAGAACACGCCGTTGATGGAGTCGCCGGGGGAGGCGATGACCACGGCCACGGTGTCCTTGCCGTCGATCTGGGGATGCTTGGCCTTCCAATCCTTCAGCAGCTGCAGGAACTCGCTGTAGGTGAAGGGCTCGTCGGAATCGGCGCGCTCCTGGCCGACCATCTCGATCATGTAGTCATAGCGGCAGATGAAGCCGTTCATGGGCTCGGAGTCGGGGCCGTACCAGTTGGACAGGTAGTAGTTGTTGCCGTCATCGTAGCGGGTCTTGTTCAGCACGTCGCCGTACATCTTCTGCACGTTGGGCATCAGGTCCATGTAGTCGGACAGGTTGACCAGCGCGCCGGCCTCGATGTACTGCTTCACGATGTCGGAGGAGCGGTCCATCAGGACGATGTCGGGATAGGTGCCGCCGGTCAGCATCAGGGCCAGCTTCTCACCGGGGTCGCCGGAGGGCTGCTGCAGGTCGATGGTCACGCCGGTGACCTCCATCAGCTTCAGGGCGACGGGGGTCGTCGAAGGTCTTGGTGCCGGAGTTCTTGTCGAAGAACGAGATGGTCACGCCGTCGGCGGAGGCAGCCGCCACGGACAGGATCATCGTCAGGGCCAGCACCAGAGCAAGGAACTTCTTCATGGGTGCATCCTCCTCTTGATATGTGTCCTGCGCTTTCTTCCAAAGCGCTGTGGGAACGAGATCGGATGGAGGGAAAGAGGGCCTTTCTTGTGGTGATCGGTCGTTCTTTTCCCATCCTGCACCGATATGATACCATCCGGCGGGCCCCGGCGTAAATATCCCGATGCAACGGAAAATATGCCATGATGCGGTAATTCGTCTCGTTTTTTGCATATACACGACACATTTTGGCATATCCTTGCATCCGGGCGCGTTTGGGTATATACTGGAAGCAGAAAAACGAAGGGAGCGACAGCTGTGGCAGAACGCGAGGACATCGCCCGTTCCACGAAGGTGCGCTTCCATGTGTTCCCGGACGACCGCTTCGTGGACTTCAGCATCTATCAGTTCGGCTGGGAGAGGTGCATCCCGGACCACAGCTACGGCCCGGCGGTGCGCAACCACTATCTCTTCCATTACATCATCTCCGGCAAGGGCATGCTGGAATCCTCCGACGCCGGCAAGCAGACGCACTACTACGACCTTCACGCCGGACAGGGCTTCCTCATCTGCCCCACCCAGATCAACCACTATCACGCCGACAGCGTGGAGCCCTGGGAATACACCTGGATCGAGTTCGACGGCCTGCGCGTGAAGGAGGCCCTCGACCTGGCGGGCCTCACGATCGACCAGCCCGTGTTCCGGGCCACGAGCCATGAGGCCGGCGACCGCCTGCGCGACCTGATGCTGCACATCGTGGACCACGGCGACAGCAGCGAGCTGCACCTGACGGGCTACGGCTTCCTGTTCCTGGACCAGCTGGTCGCCGCCAGCGCCACCCGGCGCGAGAAGGGCGGCAAGCGCGTGCGCGACTTCTATCTGCGCGAGGCCATGAACTACATCGAGCAGCACTACCAGGAGGACATCTCCATCGAGAGCATCGCCGCCTTCTGCGGGCTGGACCGCAGCTACTTCAGCAAGATCTTCCACGAGTCCATGGGCAAGACGCCCCAGGAGTTCCTGCTCACCTACCGCATGACCAAGGCCTGCCAGCTGCTCAAGAGCACGCGCATGCCCATCCGCGACATCGCGGCCTCGGTGGGCTACCCCGACCAGCTGCATTTCTCCCGGGCCTTCCACACCTACATCGGCGTGAGCCCCCGGGACTGGCGCAACGAGCACCTCACCCTGTGAATATAGATGAAGGAGGAGACCCCATGTCTGACTTCCGTACCTACCTGGACGCCTTCCTGGCCGACTACGCCCCCTACAAGGGCGGCCGCTGGTGCTATGAGGACGGCTGCATCCTTATCGGCTGCGTCGCCATGTATGAGGCCACGAAGGAGCCCAAATGGAAGGACTACGTGCTGCGCTGGCTGGACGGCGCCGTGCTCGCCGACGGCACCATCCCCGGCTACAAGACCGAGCAGTACTCCATCGATGATATCCTCTGCGGCCGCTCGCTGTTCTTCGCCTGGGACCAGACCGGCGAGGAGAAGTACCGCAAGGCCATCGAGTTCCATATGCGGCGGCTGATGGGCCACCCCCGCTGCCCCTGCGGCAATTTCTGGCACAAGGAGACCTACCCCGACCAGGTGTGGCTGGACGGCCTCTACATGGGCCAGCCCTTCTATATGGAATATGAGCGCCGCTTCGACCGCGACGCCCGCGTGGACGACATCGCCGCCCAGTTCGGCAACGTGCGCGCCCACCTGTGGAACGCGGAGAAGGGCCTGAACTACCATGGCTGGGACGAGAGCCGCCGCCAGCCCTGGTGCGATAAGCAGACCGGCCTCTCCGCCAACTTCTGGCTGCGCTCCACAGGCTGGTATCTGATGGCCCTGGTGGACTGCATCGGCCTGTGCAACGAGCAGCTCTATGCCGCCTACCGCTCCCTCATCGACATCTTCCGCGAGAGCGTGGACGGCCTGCTGCGCTGGCAGGACCCCGAGAGCGGCCTGTTCTATCAGGTGATCGACCGGGCCGACGTGAAGGGCAATTACCTTGAGACCAGCGGCTCGGCCATGGCGGCCTGCTCCATCCTCAAGGGCGTGCGGCTGGGCATCCTGGATGCCGAGAAGTATGAGCCCATCGGCCTGCGCGTCATGGAGAGCCTGCTGGCGACGAAGCTGCGCGCCGACGCGGAGGGCAGGCAGCACCTGGAGGACATCTGCCTGGTGGCCGGCCTGGGCCCGGGCGAGAAGCGCGACGGCTCCGTGGCCTATTACCTCTCCGAGCCCATCACCCGCGACGACGCCAAGGGCGTGGGCCCCTTCATGATGGCCTGCGCCGAATATGTGCGCGCGAAGGAGGCCGCCCGATGAGCCTGCGTGTGCTGTATGCCGGCTGCCGCGCCGTGACCGTGCAGCTGGGCGATGAAGGCCTGTATGAGCTCCCCGCCCCCGCCGCGCTCCGCCTGGACGGAAAGGACGCCGGCACCGCCCGCACCGTGATCGTCACGCTGTGGCACCTTTCCCCCGGCTGTGAGCACACGCTGGAGGCCGACCTGCCCGGCGGCACCGAGCGGATCGCCTTCCGCACCGCCGAGGAGCGCGTCACCTTCGATGTGCGGCGCTTCGGCGCGCGGGGCGACGGCGAGCACGAGGACACGGCCGCCATCCAGGCCGCCATCCTCGCCTGCCCCGACCACGGCCGCGTGCTGGTGCCCCGAGGCGTGTATCCCGTGCTGCCCCTCTTCCTGCGCAGCCACATCACCCTGGAGCTGGCCGAGGGCGCGGTGCTGCGGCTGATCCCCGACCGTGACCGCTTCCCCATCCTGCCCGGCACCACCCTGACCGCCGACGGGCGGGAGGACGTGTGCCTGGGCACCTGGGAGGGCGACCCGCTGGATTCCTTCGCCTCGCTGATCACCGGCGTCGAGGTGGAGGACGTGACGCTCTGCGGCCAGGGCGTCCTGGACGGCGGCGGCGCCGAGGGCGACTGGTGGAAGGACGCGAAGAGGAAGCGCGGCGCCTGGCGCGGCAACCTGCTCTTCCTGTGCCGCTGCGCCGACATCCGTGTGCAGGGCCTCACCTTCCGCAACAGCCCGGCCTGGAACCTGCACCCCTACTTCAGCCGCGGCCTGCGCTTCCTGGGCATGAAGATCGAGGCGCCGGCCGACAGCCCGAACACCGACGGCTTCGACCCCGAGAGCTGCGAGGACGTGCTGCTCGCCGGCACCCACTTCTCCGTGGGCGACGACTGCGTCGCCGTCAAGAGCGGCAAGCTGTATATGGGCCGCCGCTACCACACGCCCAACAGCCGCATGGAGATCGCCCATTGCCTGATGGAGGACGGCCACGGCGGCGTGACCGTGGGCAGCGAGATGGCCGGCGGCATCCGCGGGCTGTGGGTGCATGACTGCGTGATGCGCCGCACCGACCGCGGCCTGCGCATCAAGACCCGCCGTGGGCGCGGCCGGGACGGCGTGATCGACGACGTGGTCTTCGAGCGCATCCGCATGGAGCGTGTCCGCGCGCCCTTCGTGGCCAACAGCCTCTACTATTGCGACCCGGACGGCCACAGCCCCTATGTGCAGTCCACCGAGCCCCAGCCCGTGGATGAGCGCACGCCCCGCATCGGCACCCTCACCTTCCGCCACATCGACGCGGACGGCGCGGCCTGCGCCGGCTGGTTCCTGGGCCTGCCCGAGCAGCCCATCGAGGCCGTGGTGCTGGAGGACGTGACGGTCCGCTGCGATCCCGACGCCGTGCCCTTCCAGCCCGCGATGGCCGACTGCGTGCCCGCCGTGTCCCGCACCGGCTTCGTGCTGCGGAACGTGGCCGAGGTGCGGATGGAGGGCGTGACCGTGGAGGGCTGCGAGGGCGAGGCCGTCACACGGGCGGAATGAGCTCCGCTATCCCGCCGACAGAAGGGTGTATTTTTCATCAAAATGTGCTATACTGTCATCGTACCGAAGAGGTACACAAGAACGATGACATGCCGAGAGGCAAAGGAGACGACGATCATGAAGCGTTTTATCTCGATCCTGTTTGCAGTCCTGCTGGCGATGCTGGCGATCCTCCCTGTGACCGGAGCCTCCGCCGCTTCCACCAAGTATTATGTGTCCTCCACCAACGGCCTGGGCGTTCGCCTGCGCTCCACCCCCTCCAGCGCCAACGCCGGCAACGTGATCGAGACGCTGGGCGAGGCCACCAAGGTGACCGTGGTCAGCTATGTCGACAGCAACTGGGCTGAGGTCAAGGCCGAGGGCCGCGGCTACACCGGCTATGTGATGCGCAGCTTCCTGAGCAGCACCGACCCCACCACCCTGGCCCAGACCTTCAAGCGGGTGTCCTCCTTCCGTGTGACGGTGACCCCCACCAGCAACGGCGGCTTCGTGAACTACCGCACCGCCCCCTCCAAGAACGCCGGCTCGATCTACAGGATGTATGCCGGCCAGTCCCTGACGGTGGTGGCCGAGAGCCGCGCCTGGTATCAGGTGACCGACGGCCTGGGCAACACCGGCTATGTGGTCAAGGCTTATGTGAGGAAGTAACAGACCGATCCCGATGGCTGCCGCGGCGATGCCGCGGCAGCTTTTGTGTCTTCACAAATTTACACATATTACAGACATCCGCGTCATATTTTCGTAAAACTCTTTTCATTTTTCCGTCGGCATGGTATAATGCAGGCTGTATCCCTGTATACCCATGCCTTTTGACGAAGGAGCGACCCGCTATGAAACGTCTTGTGCCCATGCTGCTGCTGGCCCTCGTGCTGGCGTGTGTCCTCGCTGTCCCTGCCCTCGCCGAGACCAAGCCTCAGCCCATCAGCAAGGTCGCCTATGAGGACCTGCCCGAGCCCGGCAATGGCCAGCATTTCTATCTGCTGCTGTGCCAGGACACCTGGGCCGAGCACAGCACGCTGGGCCATATGGACGGCATCGTGCTGGTCACGCTGGACACCCGCACCCACCGCGTGATGTTCACGTCCATCATCCGTGAGGCGCTGGTCGAGCGCCCCGACGGCGTGATCGGGCGCATCAACGACATCGCGCGCCGCTTCTCACCGGAGGACATGTGCAAGGTGATCAGCACCCACCTGGGCGTGAAGGTGGAGAAGTATATCATCTTCAACTTCAGCCATATCCAGTCGATCATCGACTACCTGGGCGGCGTGGACATCACGATCAACAGCGCCGAGGCCTCCTACCTCACGCGCTACGCCATCTCCAAGACCTCCACCACGCCCTCGGTGAAGGGCGCGGGCACCTACCACTTCGGCGGACACGCGGCCGTCATCTATATGCGCATCCGCAAGGCGGGCGGCGGCGGCGACTTCACGCGCACCCAGCGCGTGCGCACCGTGCTCTCCACCCTCACCGACCAGTGCCGCCAGATCACCTATGACGAGGCCCGCAAGCTGGTGGACACCGTGCTGGACAATTCCTCCCGCACCAACATGAGCCTGGAGGACATGATCGAGGCCATGGAGTGCTGCTTCGAGCTGCGCGACTGCACCATCGAGGAGCTGCGCATCCCGCAGGACGGCGACTCCCATGGCATCACCTATGCCGGCATGAGCGTGCACGAGATCGACTGGGAGGCCAGCCGCCAGAAGATGGCCGACTTCCTGCAGAACAGCTATCTGGTCGTCGATGACGACGATGATGAGGAGTAAGCGATGAGATGTCCGCAATGCGGCCAGTGGAACCGTGCCTCCATCCCCACCTGCCAGAAGTGCGGCGCCCGGCTCTTCTCCCCCGAGGAGGAGCGCGAGCCGGAGCAGCCCGTATGGAAGGATGAGCTGAAGGGCGGCCACGCCCAGCAGTACATCCGCGTGGATGAGGACGGCGAGATCAACGCCGAAGCGGATGCCCGCGATACCCTGGCCGATGAGATGACCGAGCTCAAGCGCCGCAAGGAGATGGGCGCGCGCCAGCAGCGCCGCCTGCGCGTCGAGAGCGCCCGCCGCGGCTCCGCTCCCTCCGGCATGACCATCCGCACCCACGCCTCGGTGGATACCTTCTGGAGCCACATGGACGAGCCCGAGGAGGAGGAAGCGCCGCGCCGCCCCACGACCGGCAGCCGCATCCAGGTGCGCCGCCCGGGCGAGCGCCGTACCGAGGAGGGCGGCTCCTGGGCCGACAGCCGTGAGCTGGACCCGCTGTGGATGGAGGAGCGCCGCTACGACAGCGCCTCCTCGCTGCCCAGCCGGAACGCCGCGCCGCCCAAGCTGCCCACAAGGCACAAGCATCTGCGCCGCTTCCTGTATACGATGGTGCTGCTGCTGTGCGGCGCGCTGCTGGCGGTGGGCGGCTATTTCGGCTGGCAGTGGTACCAGAGCCACCGCGCCGTGACCGCCGCGGCCAGCCGCGCCCAGGTGACGGCCTCCATCAAGAACGACCTGGCGGCCCACACCATCATGATCCCCGGCACCGACGGCCAGCAGATCTACATCCGCGAGCTGCACACCAACTATATGGTGGTGGACGGCTACGCCACCGTGTAGATCGAGGACCACACCTGGTATGACGACATCGAGGACCTGCAGGCCGAGAGCATCGAGGTGTCGCTGACGCCCTTCGTGCAGACCGCCGCGGGCCAGCAGCAGCCGCTGGACATCATCACCTATACCATCGATATCCCGCTGAGCCCCATCACGCTGGTATCGCCGGATTCGCTGTATACCGATGTGGTGTCGGCCATGTATTCGCTCAAGTTCACCGTGCGCCCCGGCTCCACCGTGTATATGAACGACAACAACATCTCCGACACGGTCGATTCCTCCGACGGCTCCCTCACCTACAACGCCACCGTGCAGCCCATCGGCGACAACGTGTTCGCGCTGCGGGTGCGCTCCCCCTACTGCCGCGAGAGCAGCCTGACCGTGACCCTCTACCGTGAGCCGCAATAGATCCCGCTGGACCTGGCCGCCGATACCTACACCTCCACCACCCTGAAGGAGCTGTAGATCCAGTGCACCACGCTGCCCGGCGCCACCGTGGACGTGCTCACCTCCCACACCGACCTCAACGTGACCGAGCTGGACTCCACCGGCGAGTTCTCGTTCTATGCCGTGTTCGACCACATCGGCGACAACACCATCACCATCACCGCGTCCTACCCCGGCAAGAAGACCTCCGTGGTGAACTACACCATCTACTATGTGCCCACCGCCTCCGATTACACCATCAAGGCGTGGCCGCTCTCGGAGGCCGAGTATGCCGAGCTGGTGAGCAACATCACCTACCGCGCGGCGCACAACCAGGTGTATGTGGTCATGGCCAAGCTGGCCTACACCGTCTCGGACAAGCCGCAGATGGGCGTGTTCTATACCAGCGATGACGGCAAGAGCCAGCCCGTGCTGGTGGAGAACTACACCAACACCACCTGGCAGGTAGGCACCTATTACCGCATCTACGCGGACGCCTACGGCACCTATGACAGCATGCCCTGGCTCTGCGCCCGCTATACCTACAAGGAGTAAAGCGATGGCTGATACCGATCTGCTCATCGTGGGCTGCGGCCCCGCGGCCTGGAGCTGCGCGATCACGGCCCGCAAACGCGGCCTGGCGTGCACCGTGGCGGCGGCCCCCTCCGCCTCCGGGTGGCTGCGCCGGGCCGAGCGCGTGGACAACTACCCCGGCCTGCCCGGCGTCTCCGGGAAGGAGCTGCTGGACCGCTTCGAGACGCAGGCCGCGGAGCTGGGCGCGGTCATCGTGCGCGGGCTCTGCCGCCAGCTGCAGCCCATGGGCGATGAGACCATGGCGCTCATCGGCAGCGATATCCTCACGGCCCGGGCGGTGGTGCTGGCCCTGGGCGCGGCGCGTCCCTCCCTGCTCCCCGGCGAGGAGGAGCTGCTGGGCCGCGGCGTGAGCTGGTGCGGCACCTGCGACGGCATGTTCTACCGCGGCAAGCGCGTGGCGGTGCTCTCCTCCTGGGAGGGCGGCCACGAGGAGGCGCTGTTCCTGGCCGGGCTGGCCGCCTCGGTGGACTATCATATGATGCAGCCCCACACGCCGCCCGAAGGCGAGAAGATCCGCCTCTGTGAGGGGCGCCCGCTCTCCCTGGCCCGCGAGGGGGACGAGATCCTCCTCACCACCGACCGGGGCGCCGCGGCCTATGACGGCGTGTTCATCTTCCGCCCGGCGGTGGCCCCGGACAGGCTGCTGCCCGGCCTGGCGCTGGACGGCCCCTTCATCCGGGTGGACCGCGCCATGCGCTGCGGCCTGCCGTATGTCTATGCCTGCGGCGACTGCACCGGAAGGCCCCTCCAGGTCGCCAAGGCCGTGGGAGAGGGCAACATCGCGGCGATCTCGGCCGCGGAGGACCTGATGAGAAAGGCGGATGCCTGAATGAAGAAGCCGATCGTGTATCTGCTGGCCGCGCTGCTGGCCCTGCTGCCCCTGACCTCCCTGGCCCTGGATCTGGCCGAGCCGCTCACCGGCACCTGCTGCTACCCCGAGGGCAGCGACGAGACGACCGCCACCTATGTCTACCGCTACGCCTACCCCCAGATCGCCGGTGACAGCGACGTGGCCGTCATGATCAACGATACCTACGCCTATGAGGCCGACTACATCGAGACCTTCACCCTGCCGGTGAACGGCGATATGTATGGCGTGGGCGAGGACCAGTACCACACCGACATGAGCTATGAGGTGACCTGCAGCTCGGACACGTGGTTCTCGGTGTATTTCACCACGCTGGAGCATGTGGATGAGAGCACGGTGACCCGGGTGAGCGCCCATGTCTTCGCGCTCACGGGCCCCGACGCCGGCTCCGTGACCAGCCTGCCCGTGGTGCTGGGCGTGCTGGACCCGGACGAGAACGACGAGTGGCTGGAGGAGCGCCAGACGGCCCGCTGCGACACGCTGGTGCGCGGCCTGGTATGGGAGCAGCTGCAGGCCCAGGCCGAGGCCGGCTCCGTGACGCTGTATGACGACGCGGACCGGGAGTACTTCGACGGCATGTTCTACCCCGAGGAGGACTTCTATATGGACGCGGACGGCAGCCTGGTGTTCTTCCTGCAGGAGGACACGATGGCCCCCGCCGAGTATGGCATCCTCACCTACCGCTTCACGATCGAAGACCTGCTGGACGAGCTGTGATCTTCAGCACGAAGCGTCCTCGACCGCTGCGGCGGTCGACCAGAGGGCTTTCCGATCGCCCTCTGGACTGCTTCGGATCTCACCTTTGTATGTTCGTTCTCTTCAAGGTCTATTATTCTGGGAGGCCGATATGAGAAGGAAGGACCGTGAGCTCCGCGACCCGGAGCAGATCCTGGCGCTCCTGCAGGAGGCGAAGATCTGCCGCGTCGCCCTGAACGACGGCGGCGTGCCCTACATCGTGCCCATGCACTATGGCTTCGAGCTGACGGAGGGCAGGCTGCGCCTGTACCTGCACAGCGCCCGGGAGGGGCACAAGCTGGACCTGCTGCGGCAGGACCCGCGCGTGGGCATCGAACTGGATCGTCCCGGCGAGATCACCTCCGGCGGAGAGGTCCCCTGCCGCTATGGCGCGCTGTTCCGCTCGCTCATCGGGCGGGGCACCCTGCGCGTGGTGACCGACCCCGACGAGCAGCGCCTCGGCCTGCGGCTCCTGATGGAGGAGCAGACCGGCCGCCGCTTCGACATCGACGAGAGCATGGCCGCCTCCGTCTGTGTGCTCTGTGCCGAGGTGGAGACCTATTCTGTGAAAGGCAGGCTCAACTGATCGCCTATGACCAAGCTTCGTTCTCTCGGCGCGCTGCTGCTCGTGCTGCTGGCCGTCCCCGTCCTTGCGAGCGCCGCCACCGCGAAGAAGATGGCCACGCTCAGCTCCTTCTATGTGATGTCGGCGGAGAGCACCGCCACCGTGACCGACCTGGGCTCCGAGCTGCCGGATGACGCCATCAGCTGGTACTGGAACGAGAACAAGGGCTATTATGTGCTCTTCCTCCCCTCCTGGATGGACGCCTCGCGGCTGCGCGTGTGCTTCACCGGCGCCGAGAGCGTCACCGTGGGCGACCGCACCCTGTACAGCGGTGATGTGACCGACGTCTTCGTGCCCGGCGGCAAGGTGACCCTCACCTGCGGCCGCCAGTCGCGCACGGTGATGACCGTGCAGTCCGCCGGCGTGGCCACGGTCTGCCTGACCACCGCCTCCGGAGGCTCGAAATACATCGAAGCCAAGAAGGGTCGCAAGGAGACCGGCACCGTGCAGATCCGCGACGAGGCCGGCGAGGTGGTCTGCGCGCAGGAGCTGACCTATGTCCGCGTGCGCGGCGAGAGCTCCTTCGCCTTCAAGAAGAAGAGCTACCAGTTCAAGCTCACGAGCGGAAAGAACTTGTTCGACATGGGCAAGTGCAAGACCTGGACGCTGCAGGCGAACTACCGCGACCAGGCCGTCATCCGCAACGCCATCACCTTCGACATGGCGCGCTATGTGGGCCTGGACTATACGCCGCAATATGTCTTCGTCGATGTCTATGTGGCGCATGAGTACAAGGGCCTCTACATGCTCTGCGAGAGGGTATAGATCCAGCGTCACCGTGTGGCGATCGCCGACCCGGAGGAGGCCACCGAAGCCGTGAACGACCAGCCGCTGAGCAGCTATAAGAAGCTGAGCCGCCTGCGCAGGACCGGCTCCGGCGCGGCTTATGACATCCCGAACGACCCGGAGGACATCACCGGCGGCTATCTCATCGAATGGGACATGGCCAGCCGCAGCGAGTCCTACGCCTCCTGGTACCAGACCACGCATATGCGTTTCCTGGGGCTGAAGAGCCCGAAGTACCTGAGCCGGGCCCAGTATCTCTACATCACCGACCTGCTGCAGGGCTTCGAGGACGCGCTCTACAGCAAGACGGGCTATAATGATGAGGGGAAGTATTACACCGACTATATCGACCTGGGGTCGTTCGTGCGCAAGTATATGCTGGAGGAGGTCTCGAAGAACTTCGATGGCAGCCGCTCCAGCCAGTACCTCTACAAGCCCAGCGACAGCGTGAGCACGAAGCTCTTCGCCGGCCCGGCCTGGGACTACGACAGCGCCTGGGGCGCCTTCGCCCGCAACGAGCAGAAGACCGACACGCTCTATCCCTCCGGCTTCCTGACCAGCAAGAGCCGCGGCGACGGCACCTGGTGGGGCGTGCTCTATGCCCACACCGACTTCTTCGAGGAGGTCTGCCGGGTGTATGAGGCGCAGTACCGCCCCGCGCTCTCCATCCTCCTGGGCGAGGAGGAGGATCCCAGCGGCGTGCTGCGCTCCGTCGATGCCTACATCGAGCCGATCCACGCGGCCATCGACATGAACTACACGCGCTGGACCTTCGGGAACCGCGGCGGCGCGGCGCGCACCGGCACCACCTTTGAGGCGAACATCAAGTATCTGAAGGACTTCATCAGCGGGCGGCGCGACTTCCTGGACAAGGAATGGCTGAAGAGCGGCACGTCCGCCGAATGAACGGAGGGAGCCCATGGCCTATTTCGAGCACACCGAGCCCAGTGAGCCCTCATAGCAGCTGTTCCGGGTGCCGGTGCGGACCGACGACCTGGATGAGGACGACGACCCGCTGCGGGACTGGGAGGACGATCCCGCCCCCGGCACCGACGAGGAGACCCTGCGGCAGCGCGACCGCCTGCGCGTGGTCTATGGCGTGAGCGACCTGTTCGGCGTGATCGCGGGGGCGGTGCTCATCCTGCTGCTGGTGGCCGTGCTGGTGAGCCTGGTCAACTGGGTCCTGAGCGACATGGACCAGTTCCTGGCCATCTGGCGGCAGTAAGGCCCGCGGTTCGTAACATTTGTAACATGGATATTGCCGGGCCGGCTCTTCTGTGTTAATATGATTTGTCGAGCTTTGTTTTTCCTTGGAGGAGGGACTTGTCCATGAAGAAGGATCTGCTCCGCCGGGCCGCGGCGCTGGCGATGATCTGCTGCCTGACCGTCGGGATGTCGGCCGCTTCGTCCTATGACGCGGAGCTGGAGGAAGAGGAAGACGAGGGATCGGAAGGCGCCGCCTTCACGAGCCAGCTCGTCTCCAAGTCCTCCGGCTATATCATCCCCACCCGCACGCTGCGCCCCAGCTATAAGGGCGATGATGTCTACAGCGTGCAGGAGCGCCTGATGGAGCTGGAATATACGGTCAACTTGACCGGCACCTATGACGCGGTGACCGTCGCCGCGGTCAAGTCCTTCCAGAAGCGCAACGGCCTCACGGTCGACGGCCTGGCCGGCACCAAGACCTACGCGATCCTTTATTCCGACGACGCGGTCCCGGCCTATGACGCGACGCCCACGCCCGCGCCGACCACCACGGCCACGCCTACGCCGGCCTCCACCTGGCTGGTGCCCACCCGCACCCTGCGCAAGAACTACACCGGCACCGATGTGCAGAGCGTGCAGCAGCGCCTGCAGGCCCTGGGCTACCTGGCCAACGTGACCGGCACCTATGATACCGCCACCGTGACCGCCGTGAAGGCCTTCCAGAAGCGCAACGGCCTGACCGCGGACGGCGTGGCCGGCACCAAGACCTACGCGGCGCTGTATTCCGAGAGCGCCGTCCCGGCCACCGATACCACGCCGACGCCCACCCCGGTGC
>R28__coassemble_339_pt1 | contig 20864 bp, 19 predicted proteins | sample R28__metabat2_low_PE_026 | metagenome-assembled genome bin R28
TTCTATCTCTGACTCATTCTGAATTGATAGACGATGCAGCTGGTTTTGACTAGCATAGAGTTTTTTACGTTCTGTTTCTGCAGCAGCCTGACGAGCGTCATGATCCCAGACGGTGTGACGAGCATCGGAGGTTCAGCGTTCTGTGACTGCAGCAGCCTGACGAGCATCACGTTCCCGGACAGCGTGACGAGCATCGGGCAGAGTGCATTCTCTGGCTGCAGCAGCCTGACGAGCGTCACGATCCCGGATACTGTGACGAGCATCGGCAGCGGCGCCTTCAACGGCTTCTACGTGACCATTGTATGCGGCTGCAGCTCCTACACAGCAGGATGGTGTGAGGACAACAGCGTCCCCGTGGAAGTCATCCACGATCTTAAGTGCACCGCCGAGGCTGTCGCCGCCACCTGCACTACGCCCGGCAACAGCGAATATTACACCTGCGCCGATTGCGGCCATTTCTTCACCCTGACCAAGGCCACCGAGCAAGGCGCGGAGGATACCTGGACCGAGATCGAAGAGAACGGCTGGATCATCCCCGCCACGGGCCACACCGAAGTGGTCGACGAAGCCGTGGCCCCCACCTGCACCGAAACAGGCCTGACCGAGGGCAGCCACTGCTCCGTGTGCGGTGAGATCATCAGCGGCAACGAAACAGTCCCCGCCACAGGCCACACCGAGGTGATCGACGCTGCCGTGGATCCCACCTGCACCGAAACAGGCCTGACCGAGGGCAAGCATTGCTCCGTCTGCAACGCAGTCATCACCGAACAGAAGACGGTCCCCGCTACAGGTCACACCGAAGTGACGGACGCCGCCGTGGCCGCGACCTGCACCGAAACGGGCCTGACCGAGGGCAAGCATTGCTCCGTCTGCAACGCAGTCATCACCGAACAGAAGACGGTCCCCGCCACGGGCCACACCGTGGTGACGGACGCCGCCGTGGCCGCGACCTGTTCCGCCACAGGCCTGACCGAGGGCAAGCATTGCTCTGTGTGTAACGAAGTCCTCGTGGCACAGCAGACTGTGGAGAAGCTGGAACACAAGTATGCCTTTGTGGACGGCAAGGAGGCCACCTGCACCGAGGACGGCTATACTGACAGCTATGTCTGCTCCGCCTGCGGCGATGTGCTCGTGGCGGCGGAGACCATCCAGGCCACCGGGCACACCGCACAGGATATCGCGGCGGTGGAGGCCACCTGCACCACGGCAGGCCATACCGCCGGTACGGTCTGCTCCGTGTGCGGCGCGACCATCAGCGGCAACGAGACCATCGAGGCCAAGGGTCACAGCTGGCAGATCGTGCCTGCGCAGGATGCCACCTGTACCGAAGCGGGCCACACCCGTGGCGTCATCTGCGCGCGCTGCTCTGCCTATCAGCTCGAGCCGACCGTGATCCCCGCCACAGGCCACACCGAAGTGACGGACGCCGCCGTGGCCGCGACCTGCACCGAGACCGGCCTGACCGAGGGCAAGCATTGCTCCGTGTGCGGCACGGTCACCACCGCGCAGCAGACGATCCCCGTCACGGGCCATCATCTGACGAACGGCGTCTGCGTCGACTGCGGCAGCACGGTCGATACCACCGGCATGACGACCCTGACGCTGCCCGCGTCGCTGAAGCAGATCGGCGCCGACGCCTTCCGCGGAGCGGCCGCGCAGGTCGTGATCGTCCCGGACGGCTGCCGGTCGATCGCGTCGGGCGCCTTCACAGGCTGCGCCGAGCTGCGGTATGTGTTCCTGCCCGAGGGCGTGACCATCGCGGAGGATGCCTTCGGCGCCGCGGTCGAGCTCATCTATCGGTAACATCACAAAAGGATCCCGACACCCGCCGATCGGCAAGGTGTCGGGATCCTTTGCGTAGGGTCACATCACAGCGGCTCAGCCGCGGACCCTGGCCACCGCCTGATGCCAACGGGCGATGGCCTTTTGCTTTTCGTCCTCCGCCATCGCGGGCGAGAGGGAACGGCAGCACAGGCTGCTGAACACGCTGTCGTCATACAGCCCAAGGCCCAGCCCTGCGGCCCAGGCCGCGCCGATGCAGCTGAGCTCCTCGGCCTCCGGCACACGCACGGTGCCGCCGATCAGGTCGGCCTGCAGCTGCATCAGATAGCCGTTGCGGGTGGGACCGCCGTCCGCGCGGAGCTCCACCCGGTCGATCGCCGCGTCCTGCCGCATCAGCTCCACGATGTCCGCCACCTGGAAGGCGATACAGTCCAGCGCGGCCTTCACCAGCTCGTTGCGGCCGGTGGTGCGGCTCATGCCGATGAAGGCGGCGCGGGCGTCGCTGTCCCAGTAGGGGGCGCCCAGGCCGGAGAAGGCGGGCACCAGCACGGTCTGGTCGGCGGGGTCGGCCGCGCGGGCCAGGGCCTCCGCCTCTCCGGCGCTGCCGATGAGGCCCACGTCGTCCTTCAGCCAGCTGATCGCCGCGCCGGTATAGTTGATGTTGCCCTCAAAGACATACTGCGTCTTCCCGCGCATCCGCCAGGCCAGAGAGGTGACGATGCCCTTGTCCGAGAGCAGCGGCTCCTCGCCGATGTTCATCATGATGCTGCTGCCGGTGCCGTAGGTGGCCTTCATCTGGCCGCGGCTCAGGCATCCCTGGCCGAAGAGCGCGGCGTGGGAATCGCCCATCACGCCATGGATCGGCACGGCGTGGGGCAGCAGGCCCTCGAAATCGGTCTCGCCGAAGCAGCCGTCGGAATCCGTCACCTCCGGCAGGCAGCCGACGGGGATGCCGAAGATCCCGCAGAGCTCCTCGTCCCACTTCAGGGCCCGGATGTCGAGCAGCTCGGTGCGGGAGGCGTTGGAGACGTCCGTGCGGAAGGACGCGCCGTGGGTCAGGCGCGACACCAGGAAGCTGTCCACCGTGCCGCAGCACACGCTGCCCCGCTCGGCAGCCTCGCGCACACCGGGCACGTTCTCCAGGATCCAGGCCAGCTTTGGCGCGGAGAAATAGGGGGAATGGCGCAGGCCGGTGCGCTCGTGCACCAGCTGTGCCAGCTCGGGGCGCTCCTTCTCCAGGCGGCGGCAGATGCCCTCGCCGCGGGAGCACTGCCACACCACGGCGTTGTAGACCGGCTTGCCCGTGGCGCGCTCCCAGGCCAGGGTGGTCTCACGCTGCACGCTGATGCCCACCGCGGCCACCTCCGCCGGCGCGATGCCGCTCTTCTCCAGCAGCTCCCGCACCAGCGCGATCAGGTTGCCATAGATCTCCTCGGGATCGTGCTCCACCCAGCCGTGCTCATCCACGATCTGGCGGTGCGCCCGGTCGACGCGCAGCACCAGGCGTCCCTTCTCATCGAAGAGGATCACCTTGGTGCCCTGCGTGCTCTGGTCGATGCCGATGATATACTTTGCCATAGCTCAAAGTCCCTTCAGCACCGTCTTCACGATGCCGTCCGCGTTCAGCCCATAATAGTCGAAGACCTCCTGCGAGGTGCCGGTGATGACGGGCGCGTCCGGCAGGGCCATGTTGATGACCCGCTTCGGGCATTCGGCCGAGACCACCTGCGCCACCATGGAGCCCAGGCCGCCGAAGGGGCTGTGCTCCTCCACCGTCACCACCAGGCTGGCGGGAGCGGCATACTTCAGGATGCTCTCACGGTCCAGGGGCTTGACGCAATACATGTCCAGCACGGTGGTGGGATGGCCCATGGCCGTGAGGACCTCGCCGGCCGCCATGGCGGGGCGCACCATCTCGCCGCAGGCCACGAGCAGCACCACGCCGCCCTCCCGCAGCACGGTGGCCTTGTCCATGACGAAGGGCGTGTCCGCCTCGCTGTAGATGTCTTCCACGGGGTTGCGGCCCACGCGGATGTAGGCGGGCTTCGTGTCCTTCAGCAGGGCCTCCACCAGGCGGCGCGTCTGGTGGCGGTCGCTGGGCAGATATACGCGCATGTTGGGGATGGCGCTCATGGCGGCGATATCCTGCGCGGAATGATGGCTCATGCCCAGCGCGCCATAGCTCACGCCGCCGCTGATGCCGATCAGCTTCACATTGGTGTCGGAATAGGCCACGTCCACCTTGCACTGTTCATAGCTGCGGGTGGAGAGGAAGCAGGCGGGCGAGGCGCACCAGGCCTTCTTGCCGCACTTGGCCAGGCCGGCGGAGATGCTCACCAGGTCCTGCTCGGCGATGCCCACCTCCACGAACTGGCGGGGGAAGGCCTCGGCAAAGGGGGTCATGGAGGCGCTGCCGCGGCTGTCGCTGCAGAGCACCACCACATCGCAGTCGCGGGCGGCGTGCTCCATCAGCACCTCGCAGATGGCCTGCCTGTTCGGGATCTTATCCATGCAGCGCCGCCTCCTCCCTGGCCTTCAGGTCGGCCATGATCTGGGCATACTCCTCCTGGGTGGGCACCTTGTGGTGCCAGGCGGCCTTGTTCTCCATCACGGGCGAGCCGCAGCCCTTGGTGGTCTCGGCGATGATGACCGTGGGCTGCCCCTTGGTCCGCTTCGCCTCCTCAAAGGCCTCGTGCAGGGCGGGGATGCTGTTGCCGTCGCACCGGATCACATGCCAGCCGAAGGCGGCCCAGCGGGCGCCAAGGTCGTCGTGATGCATCACATCCTCGGTGGAGCCGGAGATCTGCAGGCGGTTGCGGTCGACCACGGCGCACAAGTTGTCCAGCTTGTAATGCCCCGCGGCCATCGCGCCTTCCCACACCGAGCCTTCGGCTAGCTCGCCGTCGCCCATCACGGTGTAGACGCGGGTGGGGCGGCCGTCCATGCGGGCGGCCAGCGCCATGCCGATGCACACGGGCAGGCCATGGCCCAGCGAGCCGCTGTTCATCTCGATGCCGGGCAGCTTGTTGTTCGGATGGCCGATGAACTTGCTGCCGAACCTGCTGAACTCCGCCAGCACCTGCTCATAGGGGAAGAAGCCCTTCTCGGCCAGCACGGCGTAATAGGCCTCCACGCTGTGGCCCTTGGAGAGCACGAACAGGTCACGGTCCGGGTCGTCCATGTTCTATGGGGAGATGCGCATCTGGTCGAAATACAGGGTGACCAGCGTGTCGATCACGCTCATGTCGCCGCCGATATGCCCGCCCTTGCCCGCCATCACGATGTCCAGCACATGCCGGCGCAGGCGGTAGGACAGGGCCGTCAAGTTCTCCGCCATCGCTCACACCTCGTCGAAGGTCACATCTTCGCCATGGAGATAGGCCTTCACCTTGTCCTCGATGGGATCGTAGAGATCGGGGGTGAGGCCGAGATACTTGCAGGCCTCATAGATCACGGGCACGATGTCGCCGTGGATGGCCGCCACATGGTGGATGTAGGGGCCCTCCACCACCTTGGCCTCCAGCCGCTTCAGGTTCGCCACCTTCACCCACACATAGGTGCCGCGGGTCCAGGGGCCGTCGATGCCGCGGGCGTGGCCCAGCAGCACGGAGTAATGGCCGTCGTCGCCGTCGAAGCGCACCAGGCTCATGGGGCCGTGCTGGGCCTCGGCCGAGACCGCGCCGTTCTGCGGGAAGGCCACGGGCACGCAGATGGTGGGCTTCTCCTTCGCCACCGAGATGGGCCAGGGGCCGCAGTGCTGCAGCAGCTCGCCGTTGTCATCATCGGGATGGCGCACGGTCCAGTCGCTGAACATCACGCGGCGCTCGTTCATCGCGGCGGCCTCGGCCATCAGCTGGGAGATGGCACCGTGGATGTCGGTCTCGCACACCACCGGGATGCCCTCCTCGTTCAGCAGGGAGTTGGCCGCGCAGGGCATGATGCCGATCTCGTCCTGCAGGGCGTTCCAGCACTGGATGGCGATGGCGTTGCAGCCGTACTTTTGTGCCAGGCTCTTCATGGCCACCTTCAGCGCGGCCACGGAGGTGAGGTGCTCGTCCTCAATCTTGCAGATCATGTTCTGCTTGCAGTAGTCGATGACCTTCTGGACCTCGGTCTTCTCTTCCTTCCACTTGCGCATCTCGGCATAGAGCTCGGGCAGCGGGATGGGGCTCAGCTGGATGTTGAACTTCTCCAGCAGCTCGCCCTCGTTGCACATGGTGGACCAGAAGTCGAAGGGGCGCGGGCCGATCTGCAGGATGCGGGTGGAGCGGAACACCTTCACCACATTGCACACGGCCAGGAAGTCCTTGATGCCGCGCTCGAACTCGGGGTCCTCCAGGTCGCAGTTGTTCATGTAGGTGAAGGGCACCTTGAAGCGGCGCAGCACCTTGCCGGTGGCGAAGAGGCCGCACTGGCTGTCGCGCAGGCGCATGCCGTTCGCGTCGGGGCGCTCATCGCGGGGGCCCCACAGCAGCACGGGCACGCCCAGGGCCTTGGCCAGGCGGCCGCACTCATACTCGGTGCCGAAGTTGGCATGGGGCAGGAAGAGGCCGTCCACCTTCTCCGCGCGGAACTTGGCGACGATCTTCTCCAGGCCCGCGTCGTCATACAGCAGGCCCTCGTCGTTCACATCATCGATGTCCACGAAGTCGATGTCCAGCTCCTTCAGCCTGTTCGCGATGAGGCCGCGATACTCGATCGCGGCGGGCGCGCTGAAGATGGCGCGGCGGGTGGGCGCATAGCCCAGCTTGATCTTGGCTCTCATTTCGTTCTTGCCTCGCTTTCTGTTCTGTTCAGAGCAGAGTGAGCTGCTCTGGATCCATCGTCTTGGTCTCCGGTCCGTTCACCTGTCCGGGTGGTCCTGATGGAAGAGCGCCAGCTTGCAGTACAGGTCCTCCAGGATCAGCCGGCTGTCCACCCGCTTGTAGACGCGGATGGGCCGGTTGCGGATATCGGGCGAATAGCAGCCCTCGGCGGTGATCAGGGGCGCCAGCTGCCACTCGAACTCGAAGCGGTGCTCATACAGCAGCAGGCCGACCGCGGGGCTGTCGCCCAGCACCCAGGTCTCGCCGGTGCGGAAGGGGCTGCTGCGCGGCGCGTCCTCATAGCTGTGGGCCTCCAGCTGGTCGCACAGATACGCGCCGATGCTGCCGCAGGGCCGCACCCGGTACTCCAGCTCGGCCAGCGAGACCGGCATCATCTCATACACGTTCTTGGGCACCTGCCACACCGGCACCTTGGAGCCGAAGACCACATTGGCCGCGTGGATGCCGTTGCCCATGTTGAACTCGGCGCCGCCGTGCGGATAGGGCGCGCCGCCGATCCAGACGCAGGTGAGCCTGTTCGCGATGCGGGGCTCCAGCAGCAGCGCGGAGGCCATGTCGGTCAGCGGGCCCATGAAGGTGACATAGAGCGGGCGGTCGTCGTCCTTCATCGCCTCGCGGATGATGAGCCGCGCGCCCTCGGAGTCCACGGGCGTGGCGGTGTCCGGCAGGGCGTGGGGCGCGCCGTGGTAGAGCATGCCCTCCTTCGGGAAGCCCATCTTGTCGAAGATCGTCTCCAGCTCATGGAAGCTGCGCTCCATGGCGTCCGGCACGCGGCTGCCGAAGTGCGCGCCGATGAAGCCCACATTGTCGAACCGGGGGCTCAGCAGGGCCTGCACCACGGCGAACTGGTCGTCGGCCTCGTTCTTCGCGTCGGTATCGGTGATCACGCGGATCTCTTTTTCCTTGGGGACCGTAAAATGATAGTCACGGTAGACCATTCCCATCCCCCTGTTCCCGTCTCACTGCCAGATCTGTCACGGCAGCTGCTGTGTTCAGCTTAACACAGGATGAACAGTTCGTCAACGATTTTTGCGAAGTATTTTCATCAGACCGGCCGATCACGGATCTTCTCACGAAACCGGATGGAATTTAAGGTCGACATTGCGGACAGACGTGACATTGCCGATGATGGGCATGCGGAACGCTCCGCGCTCTGGAGCTAAACAAAAGAGGCTGTTGTTCAGCAGCCTCTCTTGACCGTTCAGCTCGTTCAGCCGAAGCGGCGCTCCTCGCCGGGGGCCAGGGACACCAGCTCATGGTCCTTCTCCAGCCAGAGGACCGTGCAGGTGGGGTTGTAGAGGCTCTGCCCGTCGGCGCTGCAGCGCAGGCGGCGGAACTGCTCCACATAGTCCACGATCTCGCCGTTGGTGGCGTACCATATATCGGCTTTGCCGGCCATGCACCCGCAGAAGCGCTCGATGACCTGCCAGTCGGCCTCGCTCGCGAACTCGAAGGTGTGGCCCCATACATAGAAGAGCTTGCAGCCGAAGTCCTTCCTCGCCGCCAGGAAGCGGTGGGCCAGGGGCATCAGCTCGGGGTCGGCGTGGTGACAGGTGGGGTCCAGGCGCAGCCAGTCGGTGGGCACATCGAAGCCGTGCGTGCTGCGCACCGTGCGGGAATAGGTGATGCCGCAGGCCCGGGCCGCCTGCACCACATGCTCATCCACCGTGCCGAAGGGATAGGCCATGCCGCGCACCTGGCGGCCGAGCATGCCCTCCAGCGCCAGGCGGTCCCGCATGATCTCGGTCACGATCTGCTCGCCCGGCACCTCGGTGAAGGAGCAGTGCGTGGAGCCGTGCACCGCCGCCTCGTGGACGCCGCTCCCGAAGAGCTCCAGGGCCTTCCGCCGGGTCATGCGCCGGTGCGGGTCGACGGGCGCGCCCTCGGGCGGCTCCTCTTGGCTGAACAGGTCGGTGTTCAGGTTGAAGGTGCCCTTCATGCCGTGGGCATCCAGCAGGCGGATCAGGCGCTCGTCCTGCACCATGCCGTCATCATAGCTGAAGGTGAGGACCTTGGCCAGCCCTCCGGGGAAACGCATGAAGATCATCGCACAGGCTCCTTTTCTTCGTTCAGCCTTCGGCGCCCAGCTGCCGGATGCTGCCGCGCGGCACCACGTCCACCGTGTTGGTGGCCGAGACGCGGCTGTCAGTCATGCCGGGCACGACGGAGAGCAGCAGCTCCACGGCCATGCGGCCCAGCTCCTTGCGATAGACACGGATGGTGCTCAGCTGCGGCGAGCAGGCCAGGCACAGGTCGGTATCGTCCATGCCGATGAGGGAGACGTCCTCCGGCACACGGATGCCGCGCTCCTTCAGCGCCCGCATGGCGCCGATGGCCATGATGTCGTTGCCGGCGAAGAAGGCCGTGGGCAGCGCGCGCCCGCTCTCGAGCAGCGCGAGCATGTCCTCATAGGCCCCCTCGATCGTGGGGCGCACGGGCCACAGCGACGGCGCCGCGGTGTCCTCATGCTGCTGCAGATATGCCATATAGCCGACGCGGCGCTGTGTCATGTTGCTGAAGGCCACGCTGCTGTCGATCATACCGATCCGCCTGTGGCCCGCGTCATAGAGCGCCCCGGCAGCCTTGTAGCCGGCATCCAGATTGTCCATGCAGACGGAATGGAAGCGCAGATGGGGGCACGCGTTGTCCAGGATGATGACCGGGGAGCGGCTCTGCCGGAACAGCTCCAGCTCCTTCTCGCCCAGCTCGGTGGCCAGCACGATGGAGCCCGCGCATTCCTCCGCGCAGAAGCCGGCCACTTGGGTGGGCCAATCCTTGTCGGTGCTCATGTCGATATGGCTGATGACCAGCTCCAGCCGCTCTTCCAGGCAGCGGCGCTGGATCGCCTCGATCAGCTCGCCGAAGAACTGCGTGTCCATGACGACCATGCCGTGGACCTTCATCACGATCAGCCGCACGAAGCGCCGTGCCGACGCCGCGGGCCGCGGCAGCTGGTAGCCCATCTCCCGGGCCAGGCCGCGGATCTTCTCCTCGACCTCCCTGCTCACGCCGGGCTTGCCGTTCAGCGCGTTGCTCACGGTCGCCGGCGAAACGCCGACCGCCGCCGCGATGTCTCTCACTCCGACCTTCATGCGTCCATCTCCTTCGGATCCACGCCAGGGAGCGCCGCCCATGCTCCGCCGGGCGGCAGGACCTGCCCTTTTACGCTCCATGGTCCGATCATACCTGAAGTCGGACTGATCGTCAACAAAAAATTTACTTGACAAAAGGGAATGGGAGGCCGCGTACGGAGCGGACCGGGACGTGAAAGCAAAGGACCGCGTCCAGGCGCTGATACTATTCTCAAATAGAAATGACCTACAAAAGTGGGGATCCGAAGCAGTCCAGAGGACGAAGAGCGGCTGCCGCCAGTGGCGGAAGCAAGCCGCTCTGAGTTCGCGGTAGGATCGGAAAGCCCTCTAGGCCAACAGTCCGGTGGACTGTTGGCACCGCAGGCGCGAAACTCCTGTCGATCTTATTTGAGATAAGTATGAGAGGATCTTTCAAGACCGGAGCCGAACGGCACGATATGATAAAGAGCGATCGTTTGCGACAAACGGCCGAAAACACCCACTTTTCACAAAGCAGGGGCTTGCGCGAAAACGGTCATCATGCTATAATTAAATTGGTGTACTGTATGGTAACAGGGAGAAAGAAAGGACTTGACGGCTATGTCTGAGCGCTATGGGCCTTTGGGCAAGCAAACAGATATACGGAAGGAACATGTCCTTTTTGCCATGGCCGGATCTCTGCTCACTCGTCTTTTGTGATGGGTGAGTCTTTTATGTTCAGCGATATGAGGAACACAAAGCATTCTGAGGCAAGCGGCCCGATCGGGAAAAGGAGGGCAATTGAAATGAAGAACAGCTGGGGAAAAAGGCTTGCGGTCGCGCTGGCGCTCGTGCTGGTCATCGGCCTCTGCGCAGCCTGCGCGCTGGCGGAGACCATCAGCGGTACCTGCGGCGAGGGCCTGACCTGGACGCTGGATGATGATACGGCCACGCTGACCATCAGCGGCAAAGGCGCCATGACGGACTATGACGGCGACACGGAATACGCGCCGTGGTCTGACGAGACCGTGACCACCGTCATCGTAGAGTCCGGTGTGACCACCGTCGGCGCTTACGCCTTTTACGGGAACGATATCAGCGAGATCGAGCTTCCCTCCACCCTGACCGCCATCGGAAGCCATGCATTCCATGGCAGCAAAAAACTGAAGAGTTTCTCCGTCCCGGATGGGGTGACCACGATCGGAAGAAGTGCGTTTGGATCCTGTTCCCAAATGACGAGCATCGATCTGCCGGGGACCCTTACGAGCATCGGCGACAAGGCCTTCGATCGATGCAGCGACCTGGCGGATGTATACTTTATGGGCACGGAAGAGGAGTGGGCGGCTGTATCGATCGGAAAGGACAATACATATCTGACGAACGCGGAATGGCACCAGCTGTGGAGCATCGCCTTGGAATGGAAGATCGCGAACGGCAGGCTGACCATCAGCGGCAGCGGAGCCATGCTGGAGCATGCCGAGTCGGCTGAGGTGATGCCCTGGTATGACCAGAGAGAAGACTTCACCGAGATCCTCATCGGCAGCGGCGTGCGGAACGTGGGCGACTACGCTTTCTACGGCTGTGGCAATGTCACGGCGATCACGATCGGGGCCAAGGTATCGAACATCGGCGACTACGCGTTCTACGGCTGCTCGAAGGCTGAGTCTGTCCACTTCAACGGGCAGAAAGTGGAGAGCATCGGTGGATACGCGTTCTCTCGGTGCGACAGGCTGACGCAGTTCTCGGTCCCGTCCGGCGTGACGAGCATCGGGGGATATGCGTTCACGCAATGCGCCGCGCTGGAGGAGATCATCGTGCCGAGGAGCGTGACCGCCATCGGGGACGACGCGTTCTATGCTCATGACTACGTCATCAGCGAGGAGGGGCTGGCCGGCGTGACCATCAGCTGCTTCTGCGACAGCTACACGCGCACCTGGTGCGATCAAAACCATTATCTGACCGATCTTCAGCACGGTCAGGAGGTCTCCTATGACGTACCGGCCACCTGTACGACAGCCGCACTGACCGGAGGGACCCAGTGCGCCGCCTGCGGTGATATCCTGCAGCAGCCGACAGCCACAGGAAAGCCCACCGGTCATCACCTCGCGGATGGCGCGTGCGAGACCTGCGGCAAGACCTTCGACACCACCGGCATGACGGTCCTCACGCTGCCGGCCTCGCTGGAGCAGATCAACGCCAATGCGTTCCGCGGCGCATCAGAGCAGGTCGTGGTCATCCCGGACGGCTGCCGGTCTGTCGGCTCCGGCGCCTTTGCGGGCTGCGACGATCTGCAATACGTGTTCCTGCCCGAAGGCCTGACCCTCCCGGAGGACGCCTTCGGCGGAGCCACGGTCGAGCTCATCTATCGATGACCCGACGAGATCATCCCTCCGAGCTGTGCAATGGGAGCTCCCGCAAAAAGGACGATCTGGAACACCATAAACGCTTTTCTCAACGCCAACGGATGAACGAAAGGAGCGTACGAACCTATGAAGCATCTCTTCTCTCTCCTGCTCTGCCTGGGCCTGGTGCTGCTGGCGTCTGTTGCCATGGCCACGGATAACCCGGCCGGCACAACAATCAGCAAGTTAAGTACCGGTTAGACCATTGAGAACAATTATGGCACCATTACCGTCCTGGACGGCGGCAACGTTGTCAATAACTATGGCACGATCGTTTATTACAATAAAGGCAATGTTACCAATAATAAAAGCAGTGGCTTGATTCAATATTATCAGTCATAGAAGGGCTTTTTGACCAATAATGCGGGAACGATCGAGGTAGCTAAAACGGGCAAGATCGCAACAAATGAAGAAACCGGCATCATCACTGAAATGTGTGATGGAGCTTCGATGGTAACAAACTATGGTAAGATCGGATCGATCAAAAATGACAACATCCAAATCAATGCAGCAACCGGCAGCATTGATGTTATGTATGTTGATGGTATCGTACAAAACAACTATGGCAGGATCGGAACGATGAACTCGGGGACAAAGGTCGATGTTAATTATGGCACGATCGAAGCTGCCTGTGATGGAAGTAAAATTTCATCCGCACAAGCAGGCAGTACGGTTGGAACGGTTGCTTCCGGAGCTGAGTTTGCTTCCATTAATTATGGCACGATCGGAACCTGCAACGTATCGCTTACATCGAATTACGGTACGATCGGTACACTTGCCAGCGGTACCACACTTACCAATAACTATGGCACGGTAGGGGTGAATAAGGGACGTATCGAGTATAACAGCAATCTGAAAAATGTACCGGCCTTAATTAAAACCAACCAGGGCACGGTCTTTAACAACACTGCAACGATCAACCTCAATCAAGGCGTTGTCTATTTACATATTTCCGGCACGATTTATCACAACCCTAAGGGCGGCACGATCACGACCCAATACTATGGGGCTAAGGTCGCCAACCTAAAGTGGCATTCAACTGTGACTGACGCGGCTGTGGCGGTGACCTGCACGACGGACGGCAAGACGGCGGGCAGCCATTGCTCCGTATGCGGGTAGGTGTTTACAGCCCAACAGACGATCTAGGCACCCGGGCATTCGTATGTGAAGACCGAAGCCGTAGCCCAGACCCACACGGAAGCGGGCAACAGCGAGTATTACACCTGCTCTGCCTGCGGCAAGTATTTCAAGCTGGAGGGCGAGGAATACACCGAGATCGAGGAGGGCAGCTGGATCATTCCCGCTGGTTACGTGGACGGCGGCACCTGCGGCGACAGCGTGACTTGGATGCTGAATGATGAAGGCACCCTGACCATCAGCGGCAGCGGCGCGATGGCCTCCTATCAATATGCGACGGATAGTCCGTGGGCTTCATTAACGTCTTCAATTAAAACTTTGATCATTGAGGACGGCGTGACAAGCATTGGAAATCGTGCATTCTGCAGCCTCACGCAATTTACAAGCATTTCTATTCCCAACAGCATGACAAGCATCGGTTAGGGTGCGTTCGGCTTATGCACCGGTCTAACAAGCATCGACATTCCTGACCGTGTTACGAGTATCGGAAAGGATGCATTCTTGTGGTGTGTCAACCTGAAAAGCGTTACGCTTCCGGACAGCGTCACCGACATCGGATAGCAGGCGTTCACTGGCTGCAGCAGTCTGACGAGCGTTACCCTTCCGAATAAACTGACAAGCATCGAAGCAAGTTTGTTCTCTCAATGCAGCAGTCTGACGAGCATCGTCATTCCGGAAAGCGTAACCACCATCGGGGATTATGCGTTCAACAATTGTTCCAGCCTGACCGATGTTTATTGCGCCAACGCGCAAAGCGATCTCTCAATCAGCACCACCGGCAATGATTGCCTCACCTCTGCCACCTGGCATGATTACCGTACGGGCACCTGCGGCGAAAGCCTGACCTGGACGCTGTTGGACGGGGCACTGACCATCAGCGGCAGCGGTAAGATGACGGATTATGTCGAAGGCTCCGCGCCCTGGTACGCCAAAGCGGGGACCGTCAAGAGCGTTGCCATTGGCGACGAGGTAACCGGCATCGGCGCTTACGCGTTCCAGGACTGCAGCAGCATTGAAAGCATCATGATCCCGGACAGCGTGACGAGCATCGGAAACGGCGCGTTCACCGGCTGCACCAGCCTGACAGTGACAGTCAACTGCAGCTCTTATGTACTGCAATGGATCAAAGACAATGCCGCGGCGTATACCGTCATCCACGGTACGCTTGAGAAAAAGCCCGCTGTCGATGCCACCTGCACGGAGGACGGCAACAGCGAGTGCTACACCTGCCCCGTCTGCGGCAAGTATTTCCTGCAGGATGATAACGGTGAGTACAAAGAGGCTGACTGCGTTATCCACGCTTACGGTCACATCTATGTGAAGACCGAAGCCATGCCCCAGACCTGCACGGAAGCGGGCAACAGCGAGTACTACACCTGCTCCGTTTGCAACAACCACTTCAAGCTGGACGGCGAGGAATACACGGAGATCGAGGAGAACAGCTGGATCATTCCGGCTGACGGTCACACCTATGTGAAGACCGAAGCCGTAGCTCAGACCTGCACGGAAGCGGGCAACAGCGAGTACTACACCTGCTCCGTCTGCGGCAAGTACTTCAAGCTGGATGGCGAGGAATACACGGAGATCGAACAGGACAGCTGGATCATCCCCGCTGCCCCCCATTCCCACCGTCTCACTGACGGTGCCTGCGCAGGCTGCGGCAAGACCTTCGACACCACCGGCATGACGGTCCTCACGCTGCCGGCCTCGCTGGAGCAGATCAACGCCAATGCGTTCCGCGGCGCATCAGAGCAGGTCGTGGTCATCCCGGACGGCTGCCGGTCTGTCGGCTCCGGCGCCTTTGCGGGCTGCGACGATCTGCAATACGTGTTCCTGCCCGAAGGCCTGACCCTCCCGGAGGACGCCTTCGGCGGAGCCACGGTCGAGCTCATCTATCGATGACGCTTTGAAAGCTCCCGGCCTCCGCGAAAGCAGCGGGTGCCGGGAGCCTTTAGACTTGTCCCGCAAAAAAAGAAGTGGGCCCGGCTCGATCCGAGACAGAGCGGGCCCACTTTTACGTGGTCTCAAAAAACTCCTGATACTATTCTCAAATAGAAATGACCTACAAAAATGGGGATCCGAAGCAGTCCAGAGGACGAAGAGCGGCTGCCGCCAGTGGCGGAAGCAAGCCGCTCTGAGTTCGCGGTAGGATCGGAAAGCCCTCTAGGCCAACAGTCCGGTGGACTGTTGGCACCGCAGGCGCGAGACCCCTGTCGATCTTATTTGAGATAAGTATGAAAGCCTGGGACGGGCCTTTTTTACACATCCGGCGCCCTGCCCGCGTCGCGCTCCCCTTGCGCCTGCATCCCTTTTGCGGTATACTGTTATACGGACCATCATGCCCTTATGGACGACCCGATATATGAAGGAGAAACGGCCTTGGACGATATCGATGACCTGTTGAAGGATATGCCCGCGGAGGGCGCGGAGGAGGGGCACACCCGCAAGGTGCAGACCGTGCCCCGCCGGCGCCGCGCCGCGCGCTATGAGGAAGAGGATGCCGCCGCGACCGAGAGCGAGGCGGCGGAGGTCCCCGCGGAGGAGGAGCAGCCGGAGCAGCCGCGCAGGCCGATGCAGGCGCGGCGCGAGTCGCTGCAGATCCCGATGCAGGACCAGGAGGAGGGGCGCCGTGTGCCCCGGCCGCCCGCGCTGGAGGAGCGCTCCTCGGGCGTGGGCATGCGCCGGCCGGTGAACGCGCCGGGCTATATGCAGCGCGTGCCGCTGGGCCAGGCGAGCCGCGGCACCCCGCGTGATGACGCGGCCTATCGCCGCCCCGCCGACGCGCCCGCGCCGCGCTTCCGCCAGCCGCTGGACGCGCAGGACGAGCGCCCCGCGGTGCGCTTTGCCTATCATGAGGAGCCGGAAGGCGTGGAGCAGCCCTCCATCCGCCGCAGGCCCACGCAGCTGCCTCCGCCCCCGGAGGAGCCGCCCTATGACGAGGACGGCACCGATGAGGGAGACGAGCCGCCGCGCCGCAGCATGGTGTGGCTCATCCTGTTGGCCGTGGTGCTGGTGCTGGCGGCGGCCGTGCTCGGCCTGCTGCTGATCCCCTCCGATGGGGACGGCGCGCTGAGCGGCTTCAAGCGCACGGTGGTCTCGCTGATCCCGGGCGCCGGCCACACGAAGCAGCCGCCCACCGCCATGGACTTCTCCGGCACGCCCACCGGCGACCGGGCGCCCGTGCAGGTGATCTTCACCATGACCACCGACGCCTCCTGCAGCGATGTGCGCCTGCTGGATGAAGAGGGCGATGAGCTGGCCGCCGAGACCGAGCTGGCCTCCTCCAGCGAGGAGCTGAAGGTGTGGATCATCGACCTGGAGATGGAGGACGAGTATTACGGCCAGGTGACGGCCGAGCTGTATGATGGCGAGACCTGGTACCCCGCCGGGCTCACGGTGTCGCTCTCGATCGCCGCGCCGCAGACGCTGCCCGCCGTGACCGCCGAGCCCGTCCCCTATGACGAGGATGACGAGCTGATCTGGGACGAGGCCCCGGAGGACGAGGAGGACGGCCTGCCCGCGGTGACGATGACGCCCACCATCGCGCCTTCGCCCACGCCCACCATGGCGCCCACTCCGACGCCCACGGCCGTGGCCGCCGCGGCGGTGCCGGCCGAGGAGCCCGGGGAGGAAGAGCCCGACGCGTGGGAGCCCGACGAGACGCCGGAGACCGACCCCACCGAGCCCACCGAGCCCAAGACGGCAGGGAAGGACACCGCGAGGGATGTGTATAGGTCCGATCCCTCGATCATCACCACCAGCAAGATCTATAACAACATCGGCAAGCAGGTGGCCCAGTATGACCGCGAGACGGGCCAGATCATCGATATGCCGGCCGGCAGCAGCTATACGCTGCGCGACTTCGGCGTGCTCACCTTCCGCGGCAACGCCTTCCGCCAGAACGCCGCCAGCGGCACGGTGGACGGCAGCCTCACCGGCATGACGCAGGTGTGGAAGGTGCCCATGGGCTACCTCTACTCGCAGGACAAGAAGACGCTCTACTCCGGCGTGAACTGGACCGGCCAGGCCGCCATCATCAAGTGGAGCAAGGAGGTCCGCGAGCTGAGCAACATCAACGATGAGAAGAAGGGCGTGAGCGGCCTGACGGAGGTCATCGTGGCCTCCGACGACGGCAAGATCTATTTCCTGGACCTGTCCGACGGCACCGCCACCCGCGATCCCATCAAGCTGGGCTACCCGCTGCGCGGCACTCCCAGCATCCATCCCTACAGCTACCCCATCATGACCGTGGGCCAGTATGCCCGCAAGGTGACCTCCGGCAACGGCAAGATCGGCCTGCGGTACTACGACCTGCTCACCCAGAAGCAGCTGACCTACATCGATGGCCTGGACACCAGCTATAAGCGCACGACCAACAGCATCGGCTCCTTCGAGACCTCGGCGCTGATGGACCCCGCGTCCGACTCCATCGTGGCCATCGGCTCCAACGGCATGCTGTATGTGGCTGACATGCGCACCACCTTCGATTACAACAAGGGCAGCATCACCATCGATCCCGAGTATGTGTCGATGACCTCCAAGACGAAGAGCCAGAAGGCCAGCGGCACGGCGGTGGAGTCCTCGCCCGCGATGTATGGCAGCTATGTGTTCTATGCCGACATGTCCGGCATCCTGCGCTGCGTCGACACCACCTCCATGACCACCGTGTGGGCCGTGGCCACCGGCGACGCGGTGGAGGCGGCCATCGCCCTGGACCTGGATGATGAAGGCAGGCTGTGGCTGTATACCGCTGATGAGCTGACCACCGGCACCAAGGGCGACCGCCAGATCCGCCGCTACGACGCCATGACCGGCGCCGAGGACTGGTGCCTGACGGTGAACGTGGCCAAGAACAAGAAGAAGAGCTCCTATACGATGGGCGTGAAGGCCTCGCCCGTCATCGGCGAGCATGAGCTGGAGGACCTGGTGTTCTACACCGTGTCTGGCGCCACGCTCAGCGGCGCGCCGGCGCTGGGCCAGGCCACGGCCATGGACAGCTGCCTGGCGGCCATCGACAAGAAGACAGGCAAGACCGTGTGGAGCGTCTCGCTGGGCGGCTACACCGAGTCCTCGCCCGTGGCCGTGTATGACGAGGAGGGCCATGGCTGGATCGTGCAGTGCCTGCAGGACGGCACCATCCTCCTGCTGGACGGCCAGACCGGCGCCCGCGTGAACAGCCTGCAGGTGGAGGGCAGCATCAACGCCTCGCCCGCCGTGTATGGCAGCACGCTGGTCATCGGCACCTATGGCAAGGGCAAGTCCTATATCTACGGCATCAGCCTCGACAGCATCGAGCTGGAGTGACGAAAGGAGAGATCCCCATGATCCTGGACTATACGCAGATCCCCGAGCAGGATATGATCCACTTCAAGGGCGGCGAGGGCGCGGCCCACATGAAGCCCTTCTTTGACGGCATGAACCGCATCATGCGCGGCCGCCTGGGCCAGGGCGACACCATCGGCACGCATACCCACGAGACCAACAGCGAGATCGTGTATGTGGTGCAGGGCACGGCCCGCATCATCATGGACGGTGTGGAGGAGATCGTGACCGCGGGCAACGCGCACTACTGCCCCAAGGGCCACACCCACTGCATGGCCAACGGCGGCGAGGGCGACCTGATCATCTTCGCCGTGGTGCCCGAGCAGTAAGGAGCCGCCGATGCAAGGACGACTGCTCTGCCTGGACGTGGGCGATGTGAGGATCGGCGTGGCCGTGAGCGACCCGGACCAGATCATCGCGTCCCCCGTCGAGGTGATCCACAGGGTCGGCTGGGGCCCGGACGTGAAGCGCGTCCGTGAGCTCTGCGACCGCTACCAGACCACCACCGTGGTCAGCGGGCTGCCGCTCAACATGGACGGCACCGCCGGCTTCCAGACGCGGAAGGTGCGCTCCTTCTGCGAGCAGCTGGAGAAGGCCGGGCTGACCGTGATCTTTCAGGACGAGCGCCTGACCACCGTGACCGCCGAGGAGGCCCTGCTATAGGGCGATGTGAGCCGTGAGGGCCGCAAGAAGGTGGTCGACAAGGTGGCGGCCGCGCTCATATTGCAGCAATACCTGGACGAGCGGCGGGAAGCCGCCCGCGGAAAGATGAAGGAGGAGACCCCGATGAAGGAAGAGAACGACGAGATCCTGGAGCCCATGGACGACGAGGAAGAGGCCCAGATCGTGGAGCTGGTGGACGAGGACGGCAACACCGTGCAGTTCGAGCACCTGGCCACCATCGAGTATGAGAAGAGCTACTACATCCTGCTCACCGAGGTGACGGAGGACGAGGACGCCGACGCCGAGGTGGTGGTGATGAAGATCGCCCAGGACGAGGATGGCAACGAGATCTACATCGCCGAGGAGGACGAGGCGGTGGAGGAGGCCGTGTTCGAGAAGTACATCGCGCTGATCGCGGATGCCGAGGAAGCCGGGGATGACGCCGAGGAGTGAGCGGCGGCCCAACGGCAGCGTGCTGTGGCAGCTGGAGGCGGACGGCCGCCGGCTGGACGTGCTTTTGGCCGAGGTGACCGGCCTCACCCGCAGCCGGGCCGCCTCCCTGATGGAGGAGGGCCTGGTGACCGCGGATGGCCGGGAGGAGCGCAAGGCCGGCGCGAAGCCGAAGCCCGGCGTGCCCGTCACGCTCACGGTGCCCGCGCCCCGACCCGCCGCGCCCCAGCCCCAGGACATCCCCCTGCAGATCCTGTATGAGGACGCCAGCCTGGCTGTGGTCATCAAGCCCTGCGGCATGGTGGTGCACCCGGCGGCGGGCAACGAGGACGGCACGCTGGTGAACGCGCTGCTCTACCACCTGGATGGGCTGGGCTCCATCGGCGGGGAGGAGCGGCCGGGCATCGTGCACCGGCTGGACAAGGACACCTCCGGCCTGCTGCTGGTGGCCAAGGACGACGCGGCGCAGCTGTCGCTCTCCTCCCAGCTGCAGGAGCGCACGGTGGAGAAGCACTACCGTGCCCTGGTGGAGGGCCTGCCCCGCGAGGACAGCGGCCGCATCGAGGCCCCCATCGGCCGCAGCAAAAAGGACCGCAAGAAGATGGCCATCGAGCCCGACGGCCGCCCCGCCGTCACCGAGTGGCGGGTGCTGGCAAGGGGCCGCGCCTGCGCCCTGCTGGATGTGCACATCCTCACGGGCCGCACCCATCAGATCCGCGTGCACATGAAGTCCATCGGACATCCGGTGTGCGGCGACCCGATCTATGGCTCCGACAGGGGAGCCCGGGTGCCGCGGCTGATGCTCCACGCCTGGTCGCTCGCCTTCACGCACCCCGTGACCGGGGAGAGGCTGCGCTTCACCGCGCCGCTGCCCGAGGCCTTCGTGCAGGGACTGCGGTCGAACGGGATCGAGCCGCCGGAGGAATGAGCTCCCATCCGGGAGCTTTTTCTTTTGCCCGGAAGGGGAGGGCGAGATCCACCCATAGGAAAAGCCCTCCCGGAAGGGGAGGGCTGTCGATCGAAGAGGTCTCGTACAGATCCGGCCTGCGATACAGCCTGACCTGGGAAGTGGCGCCGTCAAACCTCTTCCGGCGCTTCGTGCCACCTTCCCCAAAGGGGAAGACAGTCAACTTAAGAGATCTGCGGCAGATCCAGCCTCCGATGTAACTTGACCCGCAAAGCAACGCCGTCAACTCCTTCAGTCAGCCGCTGCGCGGCTGACAGCTCCCTCG
>R28__coassemble_356_pt1 | contig 20086 bp, 23 predicted proteins | sample R28__metabat2_low_PE_026 | metagenome-assembled genome bin R28
CCTCGGCGGGCGCTCACGGCGCTCCGGCTTCGGGGCCTCGGGCGCAGCCTGGCCCTCCGCGGCGGCCTCGCTGCTTCGCTCAGGCGCGTTCTCGTCCGCGGGGACCTCCGCCGGGGCGGGGGCTGCCTCCTGCTGGATCTGGCCCGGGCGCTTGATGTCGGCCAGCGGGTAGTCCTTCTGCTCGAAGGCGTCGCCCTTGGGCAGGCGCACGCGCACCGTCTCGCGGATGATGTTCAGGTCCTGCACCACGCCGGGGCCGTCGGGCGTGATCACCTCACGGCCGACGCGCGGCATGCGCTTGCGGGTCTGCTCGTAGTCGTCCTCTTCATACTTCAGGCAGCACATCAGCCTGCCGCACACGCCGCTGATCTTGATGGGGTTCAGCGACAGGTTCTGCTCCTTCGCCATCTTGATCGACACGGGCTGGAAATCGCCCAAGAAGGTGCCGCAGCAGATGGGCCGCCCGCAGGGGCCCAGGCCACCCAGCATCTTCGCCTCATCGCGCACGCCGATCTGGCGCAGCTCGATGCGGGTCTTGAACACGCTGGCCAGGTCCTTCACCAGGCTGCGGAAGTCCACGCGGCCGTTCGCCGTAAAGTAGAAGAGGATCTTACTGTTGTCGAAGGTATACTCCGCGCTCACCAGCTTCATGTCCAGCTTGTGCTCGGCGATCTTCTTCTGGCAGATCTGGTAGGCTTCCTTCTCGGCGGCCTTGTTGTCCTTATCGTGCTGCACGTCCGCCGCGGAGGCCACGCGCACGGCCTTGGTCAGCGGGGCGGAGAGCTGGCTGTCGTCCATCTCATGCACCGCGGTGACCACCTCGCCGAACTCGATGCCGCGGGTGGTCTCCACCACGATGAAGTCGCCGGGGGTCGGCCACAGCTGGCCGGGGTCGAAATAATACAGCTTGCCCGCGTTCTTGAAGCGGACACCGATCACATTCACCATCGGGATCTTTCCTCCATCAGGCGCAGCAGCAGCCGGTCGAGCACGGCCGGCCAGGTCACCTGACTCATCTTGAGCTTTCTTGCCTCATGCACAGCATCCAGCAGGCGGGCGAAGCATGCCGGCTCCGCGCTCTGCGCCATATGCTGCCAGGCCTCGGGGAACATGGACGCCGCCGTTTTCGGCAGCAGCCCGGTGCGCACCAGGAGCAGCTCGTGCAGCAGCTCCTCGATATCGTCGAGCAGCAGGTCGCCCTGGTCCTTCTTCTCGCGCCAGCGGTCGGAGATGACAGCCACCTGCGAGCGGCTCCGCATGCCGAAGATGTCCTTCAGGCATGCCTCGCGCCGCTGCCACCAGCCCTCGTCGCCGGCCATCTTCAGCGCCGCGCCCACCGAACCGCCGCAGCCGCGCAGGATCGTGCCCCGGCGTTCCGGGGGCACCTGCGCCTCCTCCAGCACGCGCGTCAGGTCACTGTCGCTCCAGGCGTGCAGCCGCACCGGGCGGCAGCGGCTCACGATGGTGGGCAGCAGCAGGCTCGGCGCCTCGGTCAGCAGCAGGAACACGGTGTCCTCGATGGGCTCCTCCAGCGTCTTGAGCAGGCAGTTCTGGGCCTGGGCGTTCATGCTGTCCGCCTCATCGATGATGATGACGCGCGCGCCGCCCTCATAGGCATGCTGGCCCGCCAGCCTCACGGCCTCGCGGACGTCGCCCACCACGATGCCCTTCTTGCCCTGGTCCTTGCTGTCCTGGCTGATATGGACGCCCCGTCCCAGACGGATGACGTCCGGGTGCTCGTCGGAGAGCACCTGGCGGCAGGCCGCGCAGGTGCAGCAGGGCTTCTCCACCGGCGGCAGGCCGAGCCCCTAAAGGAGCCCTCCGCCCTCACCGCCGCCCGTGCACAGCAGGGTGCTCGCGATGAGCCTGGCCAGCGAGCGCTTGCCCACGCCCGCCATCCCGCTGATCAGGTAGGCATGCACATAGGTGCCGTCGCGCAGGGAGCGCTCCAGGCTCGCGACCGCCTCGCCCTGGGGCCGGAAGTCCCTGAAGGTGAACGCGCGCGCGGGCTCCGCCGGGCGTTCCGCCTCTGTCTTCTTCGCGGCCATCAGAGCTTACGGAACTGCTCCACGCCCAGCACGAACACGGTCGCGCCGCCCACCAGCACTTCGATGGGATACGGGGAGTAGGCGCCGCTCATGCCGGACATGCTCGTGGGAGACGCCGCCATCTGCTTGCGGGACTTGCACACCTTTTCGATGACAGCCATGCACTGTTCGAGCTTCGCCTCATCCACACCGATCAGCAGCGTGGTATTGCCCGCGCGCAGGAAGCCGCCCGTCGTGGCCAGCTTCGTCGCGCTGAAGCCCTCGTCCATCAGCTTGCCCACCAGGCGGACCGCGTCTTCATCCTGCACGATCGCGATGACCAGCTTCATCCTCATCAGCCTCCGGATCCATGTTCTTCGGCGCATGATGCGCCTTTTTAAAGTATAGCGCATCACCTGTGAAAATGCAAGATGCGCCCCGCCGCACGGATCCCCGCCGCACGGATCCCCGCCATTTTCCTCTTGCAAGGCCCCGCCGTTCGGCGTATGCTCTTCTCATCTCATCCTTTCGGATGAACAGAAGGAGGTCCTTCCTCTATGCGTGAGAAGCTCGTGGTGCTGGACGGCTACACCTGCGCCCATGGCGACCTGGACTGGAAGCTCTTCGAGGCGTTCGGCGACCTGACTGTCTACGACCGCACCGCCACGGAGCAGGTGGTGGAGCGGATCGGCGACGCGTCCATCGTGCTCACCAACAAGGTGCCGGTCACCGAGGCCACGCTGGCCGCCTGCCCGTCGGTGCGGTACATCGGCGTGCTGGCCACCGGCTACAATGTCGTCGATCTGGACGCGGCCCGGGCCCGCGGCATCCCCGTCTGCAACGTGCCGGCTTATTCCACCGACGCGGTGGCCCAGCATGTGTTCGCGCTGCTGCTGGAGCTGGTGAGCCATGTGGCCGCGCACGACCGCGCCGTGCGGGAGGGCCGCTGGATCTCCTCGCCGGATTTCTGCTTCTGGGACATGCCCATGACCGAGTTGGCCGGCAAGACGATGGGCATCATCGGCTATGGTCAGATCGGCCAGGCGGTGGCGCGCATCGCGCAGGCCTTCGGGATGCGGGTGCTGGCCTGCGCCAGCCGTGAGCGTGAGGGCCTCGTGCCGCTGGAGCGGGTGCTGGCCGAGAGCGACGTCATCTCGCTGCACTGCCCGCTGACCGCCTCCAACAAGGGCCTCATCTGCCGGGACACCATCGCGAAGATGAAGGACGGCGTCATCCTGCTGAACACGGCCCGCGGTCCGCTGGTGGCGGAGCGGGATCTGCGCGAGGCGGTGCTCTCCGGCAAGGTACGCGCCGCCGCGGTGGATGTGGTCGGCACCGAGCCCATGCGCGCCGACTGTCCGCTGCTGGGGGTGGAGGGCATCCTCATCACGCCCCACATCGCCTGGGCGCCCCGCGAGACCCGCGCCCGCCTGATGGGCATCGCCGCCGAGAACATCCGGCGGTTCCTGGCTGGGCAGCCGGTGAACGATGTCACGGTGAGAAAGTGATCCTTCTTCCAATTGATATGGTCTATGGGGACAGGCGCCGGGAGCGGTGCCGCGGGCGCGGGCCCCTCTCGATCTCGTTCGGGATGGGCCCCAAAAGAAGGACTGGAGCCCTCTGACGGAGAAGAAGATAAAGTCACACGAACGGAGGCGGAGGACATGCGCAGGACAGCGGTGGTGACCGGCGGCAGCCGGGGGATCGGCAGGGCCTGCGTGGTCCAGCTGGCCCGCGAGGGCTGGAGCGTGGCCTTCCTCTACCGGAGCAGCCATGAGGCGGCGGCCTCCCTCTGCGAGACGCTGCGGGCCGAGGGCTGCGATGTGGAGGCCGTGTGCTGCGACATCACCGACGGCGCGGCGCTGGAGAAGGCGCTGGACGGCATCCTCCGCACCCGGCATCATGTGGACCTGCTGGTGAACGACGCCGGCGTGGCGCATATCGGCCTGCTGACCGACATGACGGACGAGGAATGGGACCTGCTCTTCGACACGAACGTGAAGGCGGCGTTCCGCTGCATCCGCAGGCTGGCGCCCGGCATGGTGAGCAGGCGGAGCGGCTGCATCATCAACATCAGCAGCATGTGGGGGCAGGTGGGCGCCAGCTGCGAGGCGGCGTATTCCGCCACGAAGGCGGCGCTCATCGGGCTGACGAAGGCGCTGGCCCAGGAGCTGGGGCCCAGCGGCGTGCGCGTGAACTGCGTGGCGCCGGGCACCATCGCCACCGAGATGAACCGCGAGCTGGGGGAGGAGACCCTGCGTGACCTGGCCGACAGCACGCCCCTGGGGCGCATCGGCGAGCCGGAGGACGTGGCGGCGGCCGTGTCCTTCCTGGCCGGGGACGGGGCGTCCTTCATCACCGGGCAGGTGCTGGGCGTGAACGGCGGCTACGTGATCACATGAGATCCACATGACCGCGATAAAAAGATGGAAGGAAAAGCGGGGCTCGTCCGTTTGGAAGGATGTAGACCCGATCCCATGCGGATATCTCCCGGAACGGAGGCATGATATGATGAAGAAGATGAAGGAACTGGTCCTGCTCACGCTGGCGCTGCTGCTGGCGCTGGCCCCCTGCTGCGCGGAGCTCGTCTCTGAGGCGGAGCCGCAGGCCGAGGCCCAGAGCGAGCTGGCCTCGTCCACCACGGATGAGGATCTGTATCCTCAGCTGCTGCCCGTGATCGACGCGGGCGCGGCGGCCGAGATGGCGGAGGACAGCAGCCTGGAGGGCCTGTATGTGGGCATGCGGCCCATGGACATGGAGCTCTCTGAGGACGGAAGCACCGTGGTCGTGATCGGCGATGTGTATGCCGCGGCCGCGCAGCTGGACACGCTGACCGCCGCCCAGTATGGTGAGGTCCGCTGGCTGGATGCCTTCGCGGTGGCCGTGCTGAGCCGTGACGGCCAGGGCTGGAAGCTGGAGAGCCTGGAGCTGGACGCCGAGGAGGACATGGCCGACGTCGCGGAGAACTATTTCTCCGAGGACCTGAAGGAGCATGCCGACACGGCGGCCGGCTGGTCTGTGCAGTACCCGGCGGTGCTGGGCGACCTGACCCAGAAGACCGACAGCGACGGCTGCGGCGGCTGGGGCGCCTCCCTCAAGGACGGCACGGCCTCCTTCTTCGTGGGCTGCACCGGCAATGAGAAGGGCCAGACCAACGACACCATCGCCGCGGAGAGGCAGAAGGCGCATCCGAGCCTGGCGCGCACCGACGACGCGCTGACCGGCGTCACCCGCCTGGTGTGGACCGAGGGCAAGACGACGACGGCGGAATACTGGATCGCGACCGGGAGCACGCTCTACCACGCGGTGCTCACCTGGGACGAGAGCCTGAACGCCGACTTCACCCGTTATCTCGACCCGATGATGAATTCCTTCTGTGCCGACGAGCTCGGCATCGGATGACAAGGAGGACATGACGATGAAAAGGATCCTTGCCCTGCTGACGGCGCTGGTGCTCCTGTGCGGCGCGGTGCTCGTCCTGCAGCCCCAGACGGCCCAGGCCGAGCAGACCGCCACCGTGAAGGGCGGCTGGCTGCGCCTGCGCACGGCCCCGAGCTTCGACGCCTCGGTGCTGGCCAGCTATTACACCGGCACGAAGGTGACCATCCTGGGCACCTCCGGCGCCTGGTACCATGTGCGCGTGATCTCCACCGGCTATGAGGGCTATATGTATGGCTACTACCTGACCATCTCCGGCAGCAGCAGCGGCTATACGGCCTATGTGACCAGCACCAACGGCCTGGGCGTGCGCCTGCGCCAGGGCCCCGGCACCGGCTACGGCGTCATCGGCGTGTATGACGTGGGCACCACGGTGACCGTGCTGAGCCATGGCTCCACCTGGAGCTACATCCAGATCGGCAGCGTGAAGGGCTACATGATGTCGCAGTTCCTCACGACCAAGCAGCCCTCGCCCGAGCCCTCGTATGGCTACACGGCCTATGTGACCAGCACCAACGGCTACGGCGTGCGCCTGCGCTCCGGCCCCAGCACGGGCTATGGCATCATCGGCTACTATGCCGTGGGCACCCAGGTGACCGTGCTGACCTATGGCTCCTCCTGGTGCTATATCCAGGTGGGCGGCCGCACGGGCTATATGATGACCAAGTTCCTCACCACCACGCAGCCCTATGGCCCCGAGGTGACGAGCGTGACCCTGAGCACCACCTCACCGCAGGTGGGCGATGTCATCACCCCCACCGTGAAGCCCGCGGGCGCGGAGGTCAGCTGGAAGTGGGAGTTCTCGGACGGCAGCGCGTCGGTCTACTCCGAGTCGCTGTATGTGACCGAGGACATGCTGGGCGTGAAGATCCGCCTGCGCGTGACCGGCTATGGCAGCACCACCGGTGAGGCGGTCTCCTCCTGGACGGCCGCGGTCACGGGCTCGGCGCCCAGCTATATCCTGACCAAGGTGACCATCAAGAACGGGCCGCCCGTGGTGGGCGAGACCCTGACGGCCTCCCTGACGCCCTCCGGCGCCACGGCGGATGTGGCCTGGTACTGGGGCAACGGCACCCTGGTCGGCACCGGCATGACCTACACGCCCACCGAGAACGATGTGGGCCGCTACCTGTATTGCATCGCGACCGGCACCGGCTCCACGAGCGGCACGGCCGAGAGCGGCAAGACCAAGAAGGTGGCTGAGGCCGAGGAGCCTGAGGAGCCTGAGGAGCTGATCGAGCTGACCGGCGTGAAAATCCTGAACGTCCCGCCCGTGGTGGGCGAGACGCTGACGGCGTCCCTGTCGCCCTCGAACGCCACGGCGGACGTGGTCTGGTACTGGGGCAACGGCACCGAGTGCGGTGAGGGCATGACCTTCACGCCCACCGAGGCGGATGTGGGCCGCGTGATCTATTGCGTGGCGACCGGCACCGGCTCCACGAGCGGCTAGGTCCAGAGCGGCAACACCAAGAAGGTGGCCGCGGCTGAGGACAGCAGCGGCAGCGGCTCCGGCGTGGCGACCAACAGCGACTTGACCCACTGACCGAGACAGGCGTGCCCGACATGATCTGCCGGGCACGCCTTTTCAGAAGATGAAGGAGGATCGCCGATGCGCCATCGCCGACTGCCAGCCTGGGTCGAGCCGGCCTTCTGGGTCTGCGCGGCCTATGGTATGGCGATGCTCGCGGTCGCCATGTTCACCGGCCAGTGGGCGACCCGCCCCCATTTCTATTATTCCTACACCCTGCAGGCGCTGAACTGGCTGGAGGGCCGCCTGGACATCGCGAACGGCGCGGACTATGAATGGCTGGAGCTGGCCATCTACAACGGCAAGTACTATGTGAGCTTCCCGCCGTTCCCGTCCTATGTGCTGCTGCCCTTCGCCGCGGTCTGCGGGCTGCAGACGCCGGACGGGCTCATCGCGCTGGGGACGGCGATGCTCAGCTGCGTCTATGCCACAAGGCTCTATATGGCGGTGACGGGCGGCACGAAGCACCTGCTGTTCTATGTGCTGTTCCTGCTGCTGGGCAACGGCTATCTCTACCTGACGATGAACGGCTGGGTGTGGTTCATCGCGCAGAACATGTGCATGGCCCTCTCGCTCATGGCGCTGTACTACGCCTGGGAGGGGAAGGGCGGCATCTCCTTCGCGCTGTGGGCCTGCTCGGTGGGCTGCAGGCCGATGGTGGCCCTGTACTTCCCGGTGCTGGCCTGGCTCACGCTGCGGCACGCGCGGGAGGAGGACCCCTCGGTGACGCTGCTGCGGCTGGTCGCCCGGCGCTGGTACTGGGGCCTGGTGCCCTGCGCCATCGCCTGCTCCTATATGGTGCTCAACGGGCTGCGCTTCGGCAATGTGCTGCAGTTCGGGCATGACTACCTGCCGGAGTTCACGCGCACCAGCACGGGGCAGTTCGACCTGAGCTACCTATGGGGGAACCTGAAGTCCTATCTGCGGCTGCCGGAGTGGAGCAACATTTCCGACCCGGTGTATTTCAGCCCCATCGACGGCTATGCCTTCTATCTGGAGGACCCGCTGATCGTGGCGGGCATCCTGGCCTGGGGCTGGGCGGTGCTGAAGAAGAGGCGCGGCACCCTGCGCGCGCTGCTGCCCGTGCTGCTCCTGGCGAACGTGCTCGTCATCTGCCTGCACAGGACGTTGGGCGGCGTGCAGTTCGGCAATCGATATCTGGTGGACCTGCTGCCCTATGTCTTCCTGGGCCTGCTGCTGTGGAAGCCGAAGGGCGAGTGCTTCATGCGCATCACCGCGCCGCTGGCGGTCCTGGGCACGCTGGTGAACGTGATCGGCACCGTGATGAGCTACCGGGACCTGCTGTGACGGCCCCTACGGAAGAAAAGAGGATGACCATGGAAGAGATCAGGCTGGGCGATGTGGTCCAGATGAAGAAGACGCACCCCTGCGGCTCCTCGGAGTGGACGGTGACGCGCACGGGCGCCGACATCAAGATCCGCTGCTCCGGCTGCGGGCGCATCGTGATGATGGACCGCGAGGACTTCCTCAAGCGCCGCAAGAAGCTGCTGCGTCAGGGCCCGGAGCCCGTGAAGCTGCCGATGAGGGACGAGGAGTGAGCCCTGCCTGGATGGAACGCGAGCTGCTGCTGGGCCTGGCCGCTGTGGCTCTGGTGCTGCTGGTACGCCGCTTCCTCTTCACGGTCATCCGGGTGAAGGGGAACAGCATGCGGCCCACGCTGCGGGACGGGCAGTTCCTTTTGCTGCGCCGCACGCGGAACGTGGAACGGGGCGACATCGTCATCTGCCGTTACCCCGGGGAGAAGCGCCCGAAGGGGGAGCTCTTCCGCAAGCTGTATGTGAAGCGGCTGATCGGCCTGCCGGGCGAGACGGTGACGATCGCGGACGGCGAGGTGTCGATCGACGGGCATCCGCTGCGGGAGGCGTATCTGCCGCCGCGGACGGCCGTGCGGCTGGGCCGGGAGCGCCGCTGGGAGCTGGGGCCGGACGAGTGCTTCGTGCTGGGGGACAACAGGACGGCCTCGCGGGACTCGCGCTCGGTGGGGCCGCTGAAGAAGGGACTGATCCTGGGCAGGATCGTGGGCCGTGGGCGCTGAGCCGCGGCTCTTTTCCTTTCTCCGGCCGCAGATCGCACCTTGCGGAGGGGCCGCAACTGTGGTATCATATCTATCGGTGGGATCAATCTGACAGATGGAGGAAGAGCGAGGAGACCATGAGCGACAAGAAAAAGAAGTTCACCGGCAAGGCAAAGAAGAGGGGCTTCCTCGCGGGACTCATCTCGCTGGGCGTGCTGGAGATCGTGTTCCGGCCGCTGATCGGGCTGCTGGGCCTGTTCCCGCTGCTCGACCTGGACGGGCTGGCGCATCTGCTGATCCTGGCGGTCTCGGCCGGCGTCGGCTTCATCGCCGCGGCCATGAACACCGAGATGGACCTGACGCCCCACAACGACAAGAAGCAGCAGCGCATGGAGCAGGAGATGGAGTCGCTGGGCCACAGCGGCGACGAGGCGGCTGACTCGGTGATCCAGAAGGGCCAGGAGATGCTGAGGCAGATCCGCGCCGAGAACGCCGCGATCCCCGACCCCACGCTGACGCACCAGATGTATGAGCTGGAGTACCAGTGCCTGCAGATCTTCAAGACCGTGCAGCAGGACCCGAAGAAGGCCCCGCAGATCCGCAAGTTCATGAACTACTATCTGCCCACGACCCTCAAGATGCTGGCGAACTACCACACCATGCAGGACCGCGGCGTGTCGCAGAAGGACCTGGGCGAGGCGCGTGACGCGCTGATCCACGGCATGAACATGATCCTGACCGTGGGACAGAAGCAGCTGGACAACCTGTTCAAGGGCGATATGCTCGATATCTCGACGGACATCGACGTGCTGGAGCAGATGCTCAAGCGCGACGGCTATACCGATGGCGGCCTCGGCGGCATCAAGACGGAGAAGGCGCCGGAGCCTGCCCCCGCGCAGAAGCGGCAGACCTCTGTGCCGAGCTCGGCCAGGACCGCGGCCGCGGCCCAGATGGGCACCGCGGAGCGCCCCATCCTGGAGGTGCCGGAGGAAGAGGAGACCTATCATCCGCGCCGGACCTACGGGTCCGCTTCAGACAAGTGACACATCCTGATGAAGGACTACGATAAAGGAGAAGATGACCATGAGCGACCTGATCCTTTCCCTGACGCCCGATATGCCCGATGAGCCTGTCGCTCCCGCCGCCGAGGCCTCGATCCAAGAGCTGCAGGTGCCTGCCGCCGCTCCCGCCGCCCCCGCCGCGGCTCCCGCGCAGGAGCCCCAGAAGCCCGCGCAGATCCGCCTGGCCGACGCCAAGCTGAACGACCGCGAGAAGGCCGCCATCGAGGCCTTCATCGGCAAGCTGGACATCACCAACCCCGACCATGTGCTGCTCTTCGGCGCCGACGCGCAGAAGAACATCGCCGATTTCTCCGATAAGGCGCTGGAGTCCGTCAAGACCCAGGACGCCGGCCCCGTGGGCGAGATGCTGACCGGCCTGATGAGCGAGCTGAAGGGCTTCGAGCGCGACAGCGAGGAGCCCAAGGGCCTGCGCAAGCTGTTCGCCAGCGGCGAGGACCGCGTGACCCGCATGAAGGCCCGCTATGACAAGGTGAGCGTGAACGTGGAGCACATCGCCGACCAGCTGGAGAACTATCAGGCCCAGCTGCTGAAGGACGTGGCCATGTTCGACCGCCTGTATGACCAGAACAAGGACTACTTCCGCCAGCTGACCCTCTATATCATCGCCGGTGAGGAGTACCTGGCCCGCGTGCGCGAGACCGAGCTGGCCGACCTGCTCAAGCAGGCCCAGGAGAGCGGCGACGCCATGGACGCCCAGAAGGCCCAGGACCTTTCCGCCCAGTGCGACCGCATGGAGAAGAAACTCTATGACCTGAAGCTGAGCCGCCAGGTCTCGCTGCAGATGGCGCCCCAGATCCGCCTGCTGCAGAACAACGACAGCCTGCTGGTGGAGCGCATCCAGTCGACCCTGAGCAACACCCTGCCCCTGTGGAAGAGCCAGATGGTGCTGGCCCTGGGCCTGCATCATTCCCAGCAGGCGCTCAAGGCCCAGACGGCTGTGACCGATATGACCAACGAGCTGCTGAAGAAGAACGCCGAGGCGCTCAAGATGGGCACCATCGAGACCGCCCGCGAGGCCGAGCGCGGCATCATCGATATCGAGACGCTGGTGCAGACCAACCAGGACCTGATCGACTCGATCAACGAGGTCATGAACATCCAGCAGGAGGGCCGCACCAAGCGCGCCGAGGCCGAGAGGCAGATGGCCCAGATGGAAGCGGAGCTGAAGGAAAAGCTGCTCCAGACCAACCTGGGTCACTGAGAAGGAAGAACGGTCCATCGCCCGGCGAGGAGCATGCCTTGCCGGGCGTTCTTTGGGAGGGGACAGCATGCGGGTCATCGGGCTGACGGGCTCCATCGCCTGCGGCAAGAGCAATGTGTCGTCGGCGCTCAGGGAGCTGGGCGCGGCGATCGTGGACGGCGATGAGATCGCCCACGCGCTGACGGCGCCGGGCGGCGCGGCGCTGCCCCTTTTGCGGGAGGCCTTCGGGGACGGCGTGTTCCGTGAGGATGGGACGCTGGACCGTAAGGCCCTGGGCGCGGTGGTGTTCGGTGACGCGGCGGCAAGGCAGCGGCTGGACGACCTGATGCAGCCGCCGATCCGGCAGGAGACGCTCCGGCAGATGGAGGCGGCGCGGCATGAGGGCCGGGCGGCCTGCGTGCTGGACATGCCCCTGCTCTTCGAGAAGGGCCTCGAGACGCTGTGCGACAGCGTGTGGAGCGTGTGGATCCCCCGGGAGACACAGCTGGAGAGGCTGATGGCGCGGGACGGCTGCCCGCGCGAGGCGGCTGAGGCCCGCGTGGCCAGCCAGCTCTCGGCGGACGAGAAGGCGGCCCGGGCCGATGTGGTCATCGATACCTCGGGCACGGCGGAGGAGACCCGGGCACGGATCCCGGCGCTCTATCAAAAGGAACTGGAGGACGATCCATGCAGCAGCCACCTGTGACGCGCGTGCGGCGCGCCGACCGATATGAGCGCTCGCCCGCGCCGGAGCCCGCGACGGAGGCCGGTACGCAGTCTGCCCCCGCGCCAAGGCCCCAGCCGATGAGCCGTCCGGCTGCGGCGTCGTCCGCGGCTCCTGTGCCGCGCCGCCCGGCCGCTGCGGAAACGGGAACCCGCGCGGCGCCCCGGCCCCAGGGAACGGCGGCCCCGCGGCCGCGCTCCGGCAGCTCGGTGCACAGGACCGTGGCGCCGGGACCCACGGCGCCCGAGACGATCTATCGCAGCGCGCGCGCCGGGAGCAGGATGCTCCAGTCCCCCACGACGGAGGAGGACGCGCGCCGGGAGCGCGATGAGGAACGGGAGCGGAAGACGGGGCGCGTCATGAAGACCGCGGCGATCGCGGCGGCGCTGCTCCTGCTGGCCTGCGTGGCGGCGAGCCTGCTGGCCACGGGCTGGCTGCGGCAGCAGCGGGAGGCCCGCGAGGCCGCGCAGCAGAGGATCGTGGACGCGCATCCGATGTATTACCGCGACCTGATCGAGGAGTATGCCCAGCGCTATGGGCTGCAGCCGGCCTATGTATCGGCGATCATCCTGAACGAGAGCAGCTTCGACACCCATGCCGAGAGCGACGTGGGCGCCCGGGGCCTGATGCAGCTGATGCCGGACACGGCGGAATGGATCGCCCACAAGCTGGGCCTGGACAGCACCTATGATGTGGAGCAGCTGTGGGAGGCGGAGACCAACATCCGCTTCGGCTGCTGGTATCTGAACTATCTGGCCACGCAGTTCGGCGGCGATCCGGTGACGGTGACCAGCGCCTACCATGCCGGTCAGGGCGAGATCGCGACCTGGCTGACAAAGAAAGCCTATTCCTCCGACGGCAGGACGCTGGACCTGGCGACCATGCCGGAGGGCCCCACGAAAGTCTACGCAGGGAGGGTGACCCGCGATTATGGGATCTATGACGCGCTCTACTTCCACACCTTCAATGAGGACACGGCGGCCGCGCAGGAGAGCTGAACGCGCGGCGGCCCTGCTGCTGTGCCTGACGCTGCTGCTGTGGACCGTGCCGGCCGGGGCCACGAACGTGGAGTCCACGCTGACGGTGGGCATCCAGTCGACCAAGACGACGCAGCTCGACCCTCTCAACCCCAAGGAACGGGACCTGGTGAGCGTCTACAGTCTGGTCTATGAGAGCCTCATCCGCATCGATGACGACTATCTGCCGGAGGGCCTGCTGGCCGAGAGCTGGGAGTCCTCCTCCAACGGGCGCACCTGGACCTTCCATCTGCGGAAGAACGTGACCTTCTCGGACGGGCAGGCGCTGACGGCCCGGGACGTGGTGGCGACCATCGAATACATCCTGGAGCGCGCCAACGACGAGAACTCCGCCGACAAGGGCTATTACCAGAACCTGAAGTATTATGTCGATTCGGCCACGGCGAAGGACGACCAGACCGTGGTCATCCGCGCCACCAGCGAGCGCAGCTACTGGGGCTTCCTCTACGCGATGACCTTCCCGGTGGTGCCAGCCGACCGCGTGAACACCTACGATCCGCCGGGGAGCGGCGCCTACATGGTGGAATCCTTCCAGGCGGGCAGCCATCTGGAGCTGGTGACCAACCCTTATTGGTGGAAGAACCAGCCGCAGGTGAAGTCCATCTCGCTGCTCATCCACGAGACGCCCAAGAAGGTGATGGAGAGCTATGAGTATGCCCGCGTGAACACCATCTTCACGCGCTCCATCGCCGCGGCGCAGTATAAGAGCGGCGCCACCTCGCTGGCCATCGACTACCGCACCGACCAGCTGGAGTGCCTGCTGATGAACCATTCCTACACCAAGCTGGCCAGCGTGAATGTGCGCAAGGCCATCCGCCTGGTGGTGGACGCCGACAAGATCGCCTCGAACGTGTATGGCGGCATGGTGGACCGCACCAACACGCCCTACCCGAACGGCACCTGGATGTACAACAGCAACGTGGACAGCAGCTACTACACCGACGTGGAGGAGGCGAAGCGGCTGCTGGAGGAGGACGGCTGGAGCGACAGCAACGAGGACGGCGTGCTCGACAAGCTGGACGACAACGGCGAGCTGATGAGCCTGCGCCTGAACCTGTATGTCTATGAGGAGCCGGACGACAACGTGCGCGTGGCCACGGCTGACCTCATCGTGGACTGGCTGGCCGAGATCGGCATCGAGGTGACGACCACCACGATGACCTACACCTCCATCCAGGAGAAGCTCTCGGCGGGCTCCTTCCATCTGGCGCTGGTGAGCTATGCCATGGACCGGACGCCGGACTATGGCTTCCTGCTGATGAGCGGCAACACGGGCAACTACAGCCGCTACCGCTCCAGCACCATGACCAGCCTGTGCAAGAAGCTGAGGACCTGCCAGGACCAGAACAGCTTCCAGAACGTGCTCTATGACATCCAGACCCAGTTCACCGAGGACTGCCCCTTCATCTGCCTGTTCTACCGCTGCGGCGTGGTGCTGACCAAGAAGATGTACACCACCGCCCGCGATGTGCGCGAGAAGGAGCTGCTGCGGGGCATCGAGGACTTCACCTCGGGGAACTGACCGAGCCCAGCTGACAAGGAGGATATGCCCATGGATTGGCTCAAGATCTCGATCCACACCACCACCGCCGGCGCCGACATCGTTTCCGAGAAGCTGATGCAGCAGGGCGCCACCGGCACCATGGTGGAGGACCGCGCCGATATCCCGGACCCCACCAAGCCCAACGGCATCTGGTAGATCATCGACCCGAAGCTCATCGACTCCATGCCGGAGGACGTGCTGGTGCATGCCTGGTTCACGCCGGACGAGTACCTTTCCGATCACCTGCAGGCGCTGAAGGTGCAGCTGGCCGAGCTGAAGCCCCTGCTGCCCGAGGTGGACCTGGGCTCGCTGGAGCTGGACACCCAGGACGTGCGTGACCAGGACTGGAACGAGGTGTGGAAGCGCTTCTATAAGCCCTTCCGCGCCGGTGAGCGTCTGGTGGTGAAGCCCACCTGGGAGAAGTATGACGCGAAGCCCGAGGACCTGGTCATTGAGATCGATCCCGGCATGGCCTTCGGCAGCGGCACCCATGAGACCACCGGCATGTGCATGGAGCTGCTGGAGAAGGTGCTCAAGCCCGGCGACCGCGTGATGGACGTGGGCACCGGCAGCGGCATCCTGGCCATCGGCGCGGCGATGCTGGGCGCGCAGGACGTGCTGGCCGTGGACATCGACCCCACCGCTGTGAAGGTGGCGAGGGAGAACATCGAGCACAACGGGCTGCAGGGCCGCGTGACGGCGGTCGTGGGTGACCTGCTCAAGGGCATCGACGGCACCTGCGAGCTGTGCGTGGCCAACATCATCGCGGACATCATCTGCGTCTTTGCCGAGCCGCTGAACGCGCACATCGTGCCGGGCGGCCTGTTCATCGCCTCCGGCATCATCAAGGAGCGCGAGGGGGATGTGCTCAAGGCGCTGAAGGAAGCCTCGTATGAGGTGCTGGAGGTCCGCCGCAAGGGCGAGTGGGTCGCCGTGCTCTCGAGGAGGCACAGCTGATGCACCGCTTCTATGCCGATGAGCGCGGCCTGAGCGAGGGACGCGCCTGGCTGGCCCCGGAGGACGCGCGCCACGCGGCCCGGGTGCTGCGGCTGGAGGCGGGCGACCGGTGCGAGCTCTTCGCGGACGAGAAGCGCTATGCCGCCGTGCTGGAGCAGATCGCCCCGGAGGCGGCCTGCGCGCGGGTGACGGAGGAGCTGCCCTCGACCGAGGCCAGGCTGCGCGTCACCCTCTACCAGGGCTTGCCCAAGGCGGAGAAGCTGGAGCTCATCGTGCAGAAGGCCGTGGAGCTGGGCGCCGACAGGGTGGTGCCCGTGGCCATGAGCCGCAGCGTGGTGAAGCTGGACGCGCGCGATGGACAGAAGAAGCGGGAGCGCTGGCAGAAGATCGCCCGGGAGGCCTGCAAGCAGAGCGGACGCTGTGTCCCCATGGAGGTGGAGGCGCCGATCGGCTGGAAGGACCTGCTGGAGCGGCTGCCGCGGCATGCCTGCGCCATCGTGCCCTGGGAGGACGCGCGGGGCTTCAGTCTCACGCGGCTGCGTGAGGAGCTGCCGGCGCTGAGCGACCTGGCCGTGGTCATCGGCCCGGAGGGCGGCATGAGCCCGGAGGAGGTGGCCGCCATGGAACGGCTGGGCTGCCGCGCGGTGACGCTGGGCCCCAGGATCCTGAGAACAGAGACGGCGGGCATGGCCTGCATCGCGGCGGCGCTGTGCCTGTGGGGCGATATGGAGTGACGGGGATGACGATCGCGTTCCACACGCTGGGCTGCAAGGTGAACCAGTATGATACCCAGGCGATGCTGGAGCTGTTCCGGCAGGCGGGGTATCAGCCGGTGCCCTTCCATGAGCCGGCGGACATCTATCTGATCAACACCTGCACGGTGACGGGCACGGGTGACAAGAAGAGCCTGCAGCTGGTGCGCCGGATCCGCAGGGAGCACCCATAGAGCCATGTGATCGTGTGCGGATGCCTGGCCCAGCGCATGGGCGAGGCGCTGCTGGAGACCGGCGCGCGGCTGGTCCTGGGCACCCAGCACCGCCTGGAGGTGGTGAGCCTGCTGGAGCGGGCCGTCCGGGAGGACCGGGGCATCTGCGCGGTGAACGAGCTGGATGCCTCGACGCCCTTCGAGGAGCTGACCGTGACCGACCAGGAGGAGCATACCCGGGCCACGCTCAAGATCCAGGAGGGGTGCAACAATCACTGTACCTACTGCATCATCCCCAGCGTGCGCGGGCCGATCCGCTCGCGGCCGGTGGAGGACGTGCGGCGAGAGGCACAGCGGCTGGCCGGAGCGGGCTTCCGGGAGCTGGTCATCACGGGCATCCACCTGACCAGCTATGGCCGGGACCTGAAGGACGGCACGGGGCTGCTGGACGCGCTGCGGGCCGTGCAGGAGACGGAGGGCGTGGAGCGCATCCGCCTGGGCAGCCTGGAGCCGCCCATCGCGACGCGGGCATTCGCCCAGGCGCTGCGCGGGATGGACAAGGTTTGCCCCCAGTTCCACCTGGCGCTGCAGTCCGGCAGCGATACGGTGCTGGCCAGGATGGCCCGGCGCTATAATACACGCATGTACCGCGAGAGCGCGGCCATCCTGCGGGAGGCCTTCCCGCGCTGTGCCCTGACGACCGACGTGCTCACGGGCTTCCCCAGCGAGACGGAGGAGGAGCTGGCGCAGACGGCGGACTTCATCCGGGAGATGGGGTACGCCAGGATCCACGTGTTCCCCTATTCGAGGCGCGAGGGCACGAAGGCCGCGGCGATGCCGGGGCAGCTGTCGAACGCCGAAAAGGAACGCCGGGCCCGGCTGCTCATCCAGATCGGCGAGGAGACGGCCAGGCGCTACCGCGAGGGCTGGCTGGGCCTCGAGGCCCCCGTGCTGCTGGAGGAGCGCACGGCGGAGGGCTGGATCGGCTACACCCCGGAATATATCCAGGTGACGGTGCGCGACTGCCCCCGCTGCGCCCAGGGCGCGCTGCTGAACGCGCGCCTCACCGCGCTGCGTGAGGACGGCATGCTGGGCGAGATCATATGAAACTTATCTCAAATAGGATCGAAAGAGGTCTCGCCCGCTGCGGCGGGCGACCAGAGGGCTTTCCGATCCTACCGCGAACTCAGAGCGGCTTACTTCCGCCACTGGCGGCAGCCGCTCTTCGTCCTCTGGACTGCTTCGGATCCCTGCTTTTGTAGGCTATTTCTATATGAGGATCGTGTGAGAAGGAAGGAGGATCACCATGACCTATGACGTGATCATCGTGGGCGCGGGCCCGGGCGGCATCTTCGCGGCTTGGGAGCTGACGAAGCGCGCGCCGGAGCTGAAGGTGGCGATCTTTGAGAAGGGCAGCTCGCTGGAGCAGCGCCGCTGCCCGATCGACGGCGACCGCGTGAAGAGCTGCGTGGGCTGCAAGACCTGCGCCATCATGAGCGGCTTCGGCGGCGCGGGCGCCTTCTCCGACGGAAAATACAACATCACCAATGATTTCGGCGGCACGCTCTATGAGCACATCGGCCGGCGCGAGGCGCTGGAACTGATGCGCTATGTGGACGAGATCAACGTATCGCACGGCGGCGAGGGCACGCACATGTATTCCACCGCGGGCACCCAGTTCAAGAAGCTGTGCCTGCAGAACAAGCTGAAGCTGCTCGACGCCTCCGTCCGCCACCTGGGCACCGATATCAACTATATCGTGCTGGAGCGGCTCTATGCCGAGCTGAAGGACCGCGTGGAGATGCATTTCCGCACGGCGGTGGAGCACATCGAGGCCACGGAGGACGGGTACACGGTGCGCACCGCCGACGCGGCCTACACCTGCCGCCGGTGCATCGTGAGCGTGGGCCGCAGCGGCAGCAAATGGATGGAGTCCGCCTGTCGTGAGCTGCAGATCGGCACCAAGAGCAACCGTGTGGACATCGGCGTGCGCGTGGAACTGCCGGCGGTCATCTTCTCGCACCTGACGGACGAGCTGTATGAGAGCAAGATCGTCTACCGGACCGAGAAGTTCGAGGACAACGTGCGCACCTTCTGCATGAACCCCCGCGGCGCGGTGGTGAACGAGAACACCAACGGCATCGTGACCGTGAACGGGCACAGCTATGAGGGCAAAGACAAGCAGACCGAGAACACGAACTTCGCGCTGCTGGTGAGCAAGCACTTCTCCGAGCCCTTCAAGGACAGCAACGGCTATGGCGAGAGCATCGCCCGGCTGAGCAACATGCTGGGCGGCGGCGTGATCGTGCAGCGCTTCGGCGACCTTGTGCGCGGGCGGCGCAGCAACCAGAAGCGCATCGAGGAGGGCCTCGTGACGCCCACCCTGCAGGCCACGCCCGGCGACCTGAGCCTGGTGCTGCCCAAGCGCATCCTGGACGGCATCATCGAGATGATCTATGCGCTGGACAAGATCGCGCCCGGCACCGCGAACGACGATACGCTGCTCTATGGCGTGGAGGTCAAGTTCTATAACATGGAGGTCGACATCGATGAGCACCTGGAGACCCGGCTCAAGGGGCTCTACATCATCGGTGACGGCAGCGGCGTGACGCACTCCCTGAGCCACGCCAGCGCCAGCGGCGTCTATGTGGCCCGCCGCATCGCGGACGCTCAGCCCCAGGCTTGAAAAGAAGACCCACGGGCGGGATGAAAAGCGCGTCCCGCACCGTTAGGAAAGATGAAAGGATGATCGAAGATGGAAGATTGCCTGTTCTGCAAGATCGTGGCCGGTCAGATCCCGTCGGCGAAGGTGTATGAGGACGAGAAGGTGTACGCGTTCCGCGACATCGCGCCCCAGGCCCCTACGCATGTGTTGGTGGTGCCGAAGCAGCATGTCCCCTCGGTGGGCGAGGTGGACGCCGCCGATGACGCCACCCTGGCCGCCTGCCTGCGCGCCTGCGGCAAGATCGCGGCGCAGGAGGGCCTGACGAACGGCTTCCGCGTGGTGAGCAACTGCGGCGACGATGCCTGCCAGAGCGTGAAGCATCTGCACTTCCACATCCTGGGCGGCCGCAAGATGGCCGACAGCATGGCCTGAGAGGATTGAAAAAATATCTGCTCAAAAGCAGGCCGGACTATTGACGGAACACGACCGAGGCTGTATAATACATACACGGTTCGCCATCCGTCCGTCTTAGCCGGCTGATGTCAAGGCGAGATGAGCGAGAGGAGGGATAACAGTGTCCGAGGTTCGTATCCGTGACGGCGAAACGCTGGAAAGTGCCCTGAAGCGGTTCAAGCGCCAGTGTGCCCGCAGTGGCGTCATTCAGGAAGTCCGTAAGCGTGAGCATTACGAGAAGCCCAGCGTGAAGCGCAAGAAGAAGGCTGAAGCAGCCCGCAAGCGCAAGTATTGATCACGATCGATCGATGCACAACGGCCCCTTTCCTCATTTGAGGGAAGGGGCCTTTTGTGTACGAGGAAAAGCCTCATCCGGCGCTGCGCGCCACCTTCCCCAAAGGGGAAGGCTTTTGGGACTGCTCCGATGGGGCAGACTGCCGGTGCAACAGGAGTTTCGGCCTGCGGGCCGACCAGGGGCTTTCCGGTCGCCCC
>R28__coassemble_362_pt1 | contig 19917 bp, 21 predicted proteins | sample R28__metabat2_low_PE_026 | metagenome-assembled genome bin R28
TCAGATGGATATGAGACGCCCCCGGCTGCTCGTGGATGAGCGGCCGGGGGCGTTCCGCGTGGCTTTCGGAGATATGAAGAAAGGGGACCATGCCGTCGAAGGACATGGCCCCCTTTGCGTCTTGCCGTGGGGGTGATGCGCGGGGTCTGTTACTGGCTCAGCCAGTCCGTAGAGGCCACGGGCCACTTGCAGGGGCCCCTCCTGTTCACGATCGGGCGAGGCTCCGCCTGCGCCACATTCATCCCTCCGGCAGCTCGGTGCCGATCTCGTCGAGGGCCAGCGCGGTGCTCAGGCAGTAGCAGTCGGGCCAGGCCACGAGCCAGTCGTTGAAGCTGCCGGTCGGGTCGCTGTTGAGATGGAAGCCCCAGCGGCATTGGAAATAGCCCTCGTTCTGCGCGCCGGCGTGGCGGGCGAGGCCGTGGATGACCGTGCCGTCGGCGGGGGCCATGTTCTGGATCGCGGAGCGCCAGAGCAGCGCGGCGCGCTTTTGCCAGTGTGGATCACCGGTGAGCTGATACAGCCTGTGCAGCTCGGGCACGATGAGCGCGCCCCAGGGGTCGATGTGGTGATGCTGGGCCGATACGCTGGTGCCGCCGAGGGTGTGGTAGCCATACCGCGCGAAATCGGAGCCGGGGGCGTTGATCGTATCGAAGTGATACATCCAGAAGCAGAAATACCAGCCGGCCTTCTTCGCCGCGGTCAGCCATTCCTCACAGGGCTCCGCCTCATAGAGACGCATCGCGCCGAGCAGCACCGCGCCGGAGGTCTCCTTATCGATGCAATAGGTGTCCAGCGCGCCGGCCATGCAGGCGAAGCGGTCGAGGTCGCGCGCCAGGTAGAAGCGCAGCATCCGGCGGGCGCAGTCGAGATAGCGCGCCTCACTCGTGGCCCGCCACACCTCCACCAGGCCGGGGACGATATAGGCGCCGATGGTGCCGTTCGGGTCCAGGCATCCGCCGGTGGCCGCGTCCCACGCCTTGCCGAAGCCGTACTCGTCGCTCGCGTGCGCTGTCATGAAGTCAGCCACGGAGACGGCGGCCTTCAGCAGCTATGGCCGGTCGACGCCATGCGCCTTCAGCAAGGACCACGCGCGGGCGGTCTCCATCAGGAAGAAGCCCAGGTTGCAGGTGTCGGTCACGGGCCGCTCCCCGCGGGCGTGGCGGTCATACTGGGTGCAGACCAGCCCTGTGGGATAGAGCGCGTCCACCGCGTAAGCGTCCAACACATCGATGCCGAGGTCGATCAGGTCCTGCCGGCCGTCGCGGAAGCCGAGCTGGATCGCCAGGCGGGCATACATGCCGTTCTGGCCGCACCAGCCGAACTCGTTCCCGGTCCGCTGGACGAAGCGGTCCCCTTCCGGCGACATGCCGATGCAGAAGAGGCGCCGCCCATCCACCGTCTGCAGCAGATGCCCGGCATGGCTGAGGGCCAGGGCCTCCACCTCGGCATGCGTGTAGCGCGGGGCGTAGGGCCGGCCCAGCACCTCCAGCGCCTCATCCTCCACGATGGCGGCGGCGAAGAAAGGCACATGCGCCTCGCCGGAGATGAGCCAGGCCTCCGCCTCGAAGGTCTCACCGGGCGCGAGCGCGATCCACGTGTCCAGCGGGTCGGTATAGCGGTCCCGGTCACAGTAGGTCAGCGGCCGCTCGATCATGGGGTAGAGCAGGCGCTGGATCATGCGGCCGTCCTCGAGGCGGATCATCGAGCAGGAGCTGGTCAGCGACGCGGCGTCCCGGTCGGAGGCCATCAGCGCCACGAAATGCTCCCGGTCTTCGGTGAGGGTGCAGGAGGGCAGCGGCGTGCGGTGATACTCAAAGACCCAGGGCTCGCCGTCCTTCTCCAGTCCCTTGGGCTCGTTGCCCTTGCCCCAGTGGTTGCCGTCGATGCTCACGCCGGGGATGGCGTAGTGCTCCGGCACGAACGCGGTCAGCAGCCGGAGCTCCGGCTGGATCCGGATGGGCTCCGCGGCCGCGCAGGTCCAGCGGCTGACGATCCGTGTCCTCACGTCCGTCTGCCTTTCGAGCAGGATCTGGACACGGAGCCGGTCGTCCGCCCATCCGCCTTCATCGACGGCGTCCGGCTCATGCATCCCGAGAGCGTCGGCATAGACGGGCCGGAGCTGACGATACGCTTCCATCTGTATGACCTCCTCAGATCCCCCGATGGGGTGCTGTGTGGACATCTTCCTTTGGTATAGAATATACGACGACTTTCCTCGGCACGCAAGGGCTTTCCGCGTCACAGCGGGCCCGTTCTGTCGTTTTTCTGGCCCTTTCTCGCCAATGGATACATTTTCCCTTGGCATCGGGAAACGGCCCGCCTATAATCATATCCAACAAGGCTCACTGCGCGTGAGCGAAATGCATAAGGAGGAAGATCCATGAAGAAAGCATCAGCTACCGTATTGGCTCTGGTCCTGGTATTGGCCATGGTCTGTGCCAGCGCTGAAGTGACCGAGATCGCGCCCGCGATCGCGGCGCAGAAGTACGCGGACCCTGTGACCGTTTCGTTCGTGCGTTCTGTGGATGATACCCTTGAGACCAACGTGTTGGCGGTCCTGGACGGCCAGACCGTGGAGAACAACATCTGGCTGGACGCCTATAAGAACTTCCTGAACATCGATGTGACCTATGACTGGGTCGTGAACGACAGCGAATATACCCAGAAGCTGAATCTCGCGATCGCGTCCGGCGACATCCCCGATGTCCTGACCGTGAACGCCACCCAGCTGGCCCAGCTGGCTGAGGCGGGCATGATCCAGCCCATCGGCGCGCTCTATGATGAGTACGCGACCGACTTCACCAAGACGACGCTGGTCGAGGAGACCGAGTCTGTGTTCGACGCTGCCTACTATGATGGCCAGCTGTACGGCATCCCCGAGACCTCCTGCTCCTCCGACTCCACCTCCTTCCTGTGGATCCGCAACGACTGGCTCGAGAAGCTGGGCCTGTCTGTGCCCACCACCATGGAAGAGCTGATCGCGGTGGCCGAGGCCTTCACGACCCAGGACCCCGACGGCAACGGCGTGGATGACACCTATGGCCTGTGCCTGTCCAAGTCCCTGTGGGACGACTGGTGCGAGCTGGAAGGCTTCTTCAACGGCTATGGCGCTTATATCGAGATCTGGATCCCCGATGGCAACGGCGGCCTGAAGTACGGCTCCGTGCAGCCCGAGGTGAAGGACGCCCTGGCGGCCCTGGCTGACATGTATCAGAAGGGCTACATCGATCCTGAGTTCGCCGTGAAGGACGGCAGCGCCGCGGCCGAGCTGGCCGTGTCCGGCAAGATCGGTATGTTCTATGGCCCGCAGTGGGTGCCGCTGTATCCTCTGCAGACCAACAAGGACAAGGATGAGAACGCTGTGTGGACCGGCTATGCGCCCGTCTTCACCGCCGGCAACACCTATTATGCCCAGAACCCCGTGTCCACCTCCTACTACTATGTGGTGAGCAAGGACTGCGAGCATCCCGAAGCACTTGTGAAGATGTGCAACCTGTTCCTGGAGCTGTGCTGGGGCGAGTCCGGCGACAACGGCATCTACTACGCTCCCATGGACTGCGAGGGCATCTGGAAGCTGTCTCCCATCCATCCCTCTGAGCCTCTGAAGAACATCAACGCCTTCCTGACCCTGGACGCTGCCCGCGCGAGCGGTGACTACAGCGCCGTGTCCGGCGAGGCCGCTTCCATCCAGCTGAAGCTCGAAAGCTATGCCTCCGGCTCCGAAGAGGGCCATGCCCTGTGGGGCTGGGAGCGCATCTATGGCGCCGAGGGCGTCTATGGCCGTATGCGCGACCTGAAGGAAGCCGATATGTTCCTGGTGGACGCCTTCTCCGGCGCTTCGACCGAGACCATGATCGAGCGTCAGTCCACCCTGGACGACCTGCAGGACGAGACCTTCACCAAGATCATCCTGGGCGAGGCTGATATCAGCGCCTTCGATACCTGGGTCGAGCAGTACTACAGCCTGGGCGGCACGGCCATCACCGAAGAAGTGAACGCCTGGTATTCTGCCCTGAACGCTGAGTAAGGAGCGAACGTCCCCCTCCTCCGCTCCGGCGGAGGGGGAGGATGCCCGGAGACCGGTCTTTCTTCAGAGCGCGGGGAGACCGGTCTCCTTTTTCGATCCTTCAGCCGATCGTGAAAGAACGGAGGTCCTCCATATGACGGTCATCGCAAAGAACGCAAAGAAAAAGAAGAAAGGGAGCAGCCTGTATTCCTTCAAGCGCAATATCCCGCTGCATCTGATGCTCCTGCCTGCGTTGGCTCTGCTGATCATCTACTCCTACGGCCCGATGGTCGGCCTGAAGATCGCCTTTGAGAAGTTCATCCCCGCAAAGGGGCTCTTTGGTAACCAGAAATTCATCGGTCTGAACAATTTCACCTATCTGCTGGCGCTCCCCGGCGCTATGCGCGCGCTGCGCAACACGGTCGTCATCGCCGTGTGGAAGATCGTCCTCAACCTCGTGGTACCGATCATCGTGGCCCTGCTGATCAATGAGGTCCGCTCGGCCCGCTTCCGCAAGATCGTGCAAACGGTCATCTATCTTCCGCATTTCCTCTCGTGGATCATCCTGAGCGGCATCCTGATCGATATGCTCAGCCCGTCCACGGGCCTCATCAATAAATTCCTCGGGCTGTTCGGGCTCGGACCGTATTTCTTCCTGGGCAGCAACGACCTTTTCCAGGGTACGATCATCTTCACCGATATCTGGAAGGAATTCGGCTATGGCACCATCGTCTATCTGGCGGCCATCACCTCGATCGATCCCTCGCTGTATGAGTCAGCCACGGTCGACGGAGCCAACAAGCTGCAGCAGACCTGGCACATCACGCTGCCCGGCATGCGCATGATCATCGTGCTGATGATGGTCCTGAGCCTGGGCAATGTGCTGAACGCCGGCTTCGACCAGGTCTTCAATCTCTACAGTGTGAGCGTGTATGAGACCGGCGACATCATCGATACCTTCATCTACAGGATCGGCCTGATCGACGCGCAGTACGGCGTGGCGACGGCTATGGGCCTGTTCAAGTCGCTGGTATCCACAGTCTTCGTCTCCGTGTCTTACTTCGCGGCCTACAAGTTCGCGAACTATCGTATCTTCTGATGAAAGGAGGCCATCCCGATGGTCGAATCGAAAAGCGTCGTGAGCCGGGTCAGCCGGGTCCTGATCATCCTTGTGCTGGTCATCCTTGCCCTGATGTGCCTTCTGCCCATCCTGAACGTGCTGGCCATCTCCTTCTCCTCCAACGCGGCCGCGAGTGCAGGTGAGGTCCTGTTCTGGCCGGTGGAGTTCTCGGTCGATTCCTATAAGTATGTGGCGGACCGCAACGCGTTTTGGCAGTCGATGATCGTCTCGTTCGAGCGCCTGCTGCTGGGTGTGCCGATCAACATGCTGCTCACTGTGCTGGCGGCCTATCCGCTCTCGAAGGAGAACATCTATTTCAAGGGCCGCACGGTCTACGCATGGATCTTCTTCGCGACCATGCTGATCAACGGCGGCCTGATCCCGCGCTACATGATCATCAAGGAGACGGGCCTGCTGGGCACCATCTGGGCGCTGATCCTGCCGGGCGCCGTGCAGGTCTTCAACATCGTGCTGATGATGAACTTCTTCCGCCAGATCCCGCATGAGATGGAGGAGGCCGCGCTGGTCGACGGCGCCGGGCAGTGGAGGATCATGGCGCAGATCTTCATCCCCGCCTCCACGGCCTCGCTGGCGACGGTGGCTCTCTTCTCCATCGTGGGGCATTGGAACGATTGGTTCGACGGCATCATCCTGATGAAGAAGACGAGCCAATATCCCCTGCAGAGCTACCTGCATACCGTGGTGGTACAGAAGGACCTTTCGCTCTCCTCCACGGCCGACTGGCAGACGCTGGCCTCCGTATCGGAGCAGACGGTCAAGGCGGCCCAGATCTTCCTGGCGATGGTCCCTGTGATGATCATCTATCCGTTCCTGCAGAAATATTTCGTGAAGGGCCTGACCCTGGGCTCAGTCAAGGGCTGATGACACGGAAAGGAGCGCCAAGATGCGGCAAGATCCGATCGCGTTCTCTGAGGTCGGGGAGGATATCCAGATCCTGTGGGAGGGCGTGGCCGTCGGCAGGCTCTGTGGGCGGCCGGACGCCGAGGACCGGCTGGAGCCGATGGGCGATGGCCTGATCCTCTGGACCCGAACGACGGTCCAGCCCACCGATCATATGGTGCTGCGCTTCATCACCTGTGAGCAGCCGGCCTATATCATGGTGCCCGGGCTGAACTACAACGGCAACGAGTTCGGCGACCGCCTGGACTATGTGGGCATCACGGACCATAAGACAGGGCTTCCCTGGCGATATGCCTGGCATCGCGAGACGGTCGCCGGAGCGACCTGGTCCGAGGGCGTCCGCTTCGGCTGCGGGATGTATCTCCCTGAGGACCAGCATGATGCCTCCTGCAGCGTCTATCCCTCGGAGGAGGGCACCGTGCATGAGCTCCTCTGGCCGGAGCAGGAAGGCCCCCGGGTCTACCGCCAGAAGCATGAGTGGATCGATGGCTATGAGATCCCCGGGCAGCAGAAGCATCGCTTCGCGGCGTATCTCGTCATCACGCCGCTCACCCGCCCCCGCGCCGGCTGGCATGCCCTGATGGACGCCGCCTGGCGGACCGAAAGGAAGGTCATCCGCCGCTGGTATGATGATGAGCGGCTCCGGGAACTCGGCATCCGTTATGCCCACAGTCTGATCGACCATGAGCCGGATGGCTTCATCGGCTTCAGCATCGGCAACCAATGGGAGGATGGGGCCTACCGTCACCGCCAGACGCAGAAGTATGAGATCGGCTGGTGCGGCCAGAACGCGTCGCTCGCCGTGTCGCTCTTGGCGGAGTCGCAGCGCACCGGAGATATGCGCCACGCGCAGGCCGCGCTGGAGGTGCTCGACGCCTGGGTCCGGGCGACCCGGCCCAACGGCCTCATCCCCACGCATTATGACGACAATATGTATACGCAGGGCTTCGCCAAGACGGTCGACGCCTGCAACCTGGGCACGGCCGCGCTGCAGTTCTTCGAGGCCTATGACCGCTGCCGCGCGCTGGGGATCGACCGCCGGAGCTATGAGGATACGGCACTCGCCATCTGCGACTTCGCGGTCCGCGTGATGCGCGAGGACGGCGCGATCGGCAAGAGCTGGCTGGAGAAGGACCTGTCTCCGGCTGTGACCGAGGGGACCGTCGGCGCCTTCCTGACGATGGCGCTGAGCGCCGCCGCGGCCCGCTATCCGGAAGGGCCCTACCGCCAGGCAGCGGAGCGCTCCATGCTCTATTACATCGGTGAGCTGCGGCAGAACGGCTACACCACGGCCGGCGCGCTCGACATCTATTGCGTCGACAAGGAGTCCTCGATCCCGCTGCTCAAGAGCGCGCTCATGCTCCATCAGCTCACCGGGGAAGCGCGCTATCTGGAGATGGCGGTCGATGCCGCCTACTATCTTTCCACCTGGCAGGTCCATTTCACCAAGTCCTATCCGCCGCAGTCCCCGCTGGGACAGATGGGCTTCGACACCTTCGGCGGCACGGTCGTCTCGACGACGCATCTGAGCATCGACCATTTCGCGCTGTGCTATGTGAACGACCTGATCCGCCTCTCGTCCCTCACCGGCGATCCCGTGTGGAAGGAGCGCGCCGAGGCGATCTGGCTCAACGGCCAGCAGGGCGTCTCCGATGGCACATTGACGGTGGAGGGTCGGCTCCGCCCCGCGGGCAGCCAGGACGAAGGCCTCCAGTATACCTACTGGAGCGAGCTGGACTGCCCCACCCGCTGGCTCGTGGCCTGGCCCGGCGCGTTCCGTCTGGAGCAGCTGCGGAACAGGTGATGGACGGGGCATAGCACTGGGGGACTGAATATCATAAAGAACGGCCGCCCGATGGGAGAGGATGGAGCCTCTCCTGTCGGGCGGCCGTATTTCATGTCCCTTCACCCGCTTTGCCCGCTGTGGGATACAGCCGCCTGTAGTCTGGGAAATACCGCTTCAGTTCCTCGAAGAACAGGGCCTCGGCACGGGTCATCCTTTCCACGGTGGGCCACATCAGGCAAAGGTCGACGGGCATCGGGCAGTCGATCACGGAACGGACCGCGATCTTTCCGTCTTCCACATAGCGGTTATGCTCAGCCAGGCGGCTCGGACGGAAGGCCAGCGCGCTCTTGTCGAGGGCCAGCGCCAGGATCAGGTTCTCTTCGTGCCACATCTGCGTGCCGATGTGGCAATTGACCTGCTCCAGCTTCTCCACATAGGGGAAGCGCTTCGGGTCCTGGTAGAGCATGATGTTCAGGCCGTGCAGGTCCTCCAGCACGATGTCTCCCTCTTTGGAGGCCAGGGGATGATCGCTGTTCAGGAACAGGCTGAACTAGTCCCGCTGGAGGACAGCCAGCTGGAGACCATGCTCCGCCGCGTACTTCATCGTGGCGGAGATATGCACCGGCACACGGTAGGAGATGACAGCGCGGAAGGAGCCGTCCTATACGAAGGAGATATCGCCGCGGGTCGTGGCGGCCTGCCGGAGCCGGATATCGAGCTCGGGATGAGCGCGGCGGATCCGCAGGATGCATTCCATCAGATGATAGCGTGGAGCCGTGCCGGTCAGGCAGATCGACACAGGCTCTTTTTCTTCGCTCTCGATGGCGATCCTCTTCCAGCGGTCGGCGCAGCCGAGGATCATTTGGGTGTCCTGCAGCACGATCTGCCCGAAGGCTGTCGGTATGACGCCCTGGGCGGTCCTCGTCAGCAGCGGGCTGCCGAGCTCCTCCTCCAGCGAGCGGATCGCGTTCGTGACCGCGGGCTGTGAGCAGAAAAGGAGCCGGGCAGCCTTGTTCATCGAGCCGCACTCGGCCACGGTCTGAAGATAGCGCAGATGCTCCAGCTGCATAGGATCCTCCTTATAAAGACGATCGATATCCTATCGATATCCTTTATTATACATCGATCGAGAGATCGATACAATAGGATCAAAGAGTTTGTGAACGAAATAACGAACTCGCATCAAATATGGAACGGAGGTACGCATATGGAACTGGACGAGAAAGAGCTTGCACGGTTCCGCAAGACGGCGGACATCAACGAGATCGCGATGATGTTCGGCCGCTATGTCACGCTGATGGACCAGCTGGACGCCATGTCGATCTATGAGGAGCTGTTCGCGAAGGACGACCCCGATGTGAGCATCGAGTATGACACCTGCGGCACCTACATCGGCCCGGACCATGTGAAGGCGTTCATGACCGACTTCGCCGCGAAGCTCGCGGACTGGCGCACCAAGCGCGGCTGGCTGGACTTCTGGGACGCGGCGACCCCGCAGATGGTCATCAGCAAGGATGGCCAGCGCGCGCAGGCCATGTGGAGCCTCATCTCTCCCAAAGCCAAGCAGGCGACCCTGGACCCCGGCTTCTCCTCTGGGCGCACACTCACGGCCTTCTGGCATGGCGGCAAGATGCACTGGGAGCTCGTGCGCACCGAGCAGGGCTGGAAGATCCAGAAGCTCCATCTCATCACCTATTTCACCGCCCCCTATCATGAGGGCTGGCTGAAGCAGACCGAGTGCCATCGCGAGGATCCCTTCTGGAAGATGAAGCCGGATAAGAAGGCCCGCTTCTATGTCTACCATCCGGACCAGGTGTATGTGCAGGACGGCCTGTATGACTGGGGCCCCTATCTGCCGGAGGATGGTCAGTTCTGACGAAGACAGCTATACGAACGCATAAGAACATATAAGCTGACGTTATGACTGACCGCAAGGAAAAGGAGTGGACGAGATGGACACGACCGAATATGTATTCACAGAAAAACAGCTGGAGCGTCTTCGCCGCGCCTCGGATATCACCTAGATCCAGATGCTGATGGCGAAGTTCGTGGAGCTGATGAGCAAGATGCGTGCTGCCGATTGCTTCGCCCTGTTCGCGAAGGACGATCCTGAGATGAGCATCGAGATCGCGGAGGCCGGCGGCTATGACGGGCCGGAGCATGTGAAGGCCTTCCTGGATGCCTATGACGCTTATCTGCGCGATCCCTCCGACAAGCGCGGCTGGATGGAGCTGCAGAACATCTGCAATCCGACGGTGCTGGTCAAGAAGGACCACAGCCGCGCGATCGGCTATTGGACGATCCTGGCGCCCTCCAGCAAGTGGGCGATGCCTTATCCCTGCGACCAGGAGAAGCTGACCGCGCACTGGGGCTGCGGCAAGTACCTTTGTGAGTTCAAGCAGACCGATGAAGGCTGGAAGATCCTGAAGCTGCAGCTGGTCTGGTTCTTGCGCAGCCCGTTCGAGCATGGCTGGATGCGTCAGGCCGACTGCGTACATATGCCTCCGCTGCAGGGCCTGAAGCCTGACCGCGCGCCGGACTATTACAACGTGTATAACGCGGACTACGGCTGCGCTTCCGGCGGCATCGAGTGGGGCCCCTATCTTCCGAACGAATATTGAGGAGGAAAGCGGAAATGAACAAGGCTGAAGCTGAACGCCTGCTCCGCGCGGCGGATATCATCGATATCCAGATGCTGATGGGCCGTTACCTCTGCTATCTGGATCAGGTGGATTTCAAGGGCATCTGGAGCCTCTTCGACCAGACAAATCCTGAGGTCGAGTATGAGATGGTCGAGGACGGCGCGTACGTGGGCCCCGAGAACGTGGGCCGCTATATGCTGGACGAGCATGAGCACCTCAACAACAACCCCAACCAGATGAAGGGCTGGGTCGGCTTGCAGAACGTGCTCACGCCCCGCATCGTGTTCAGTGAGGATGGAACGCGGGCCCGTGCCCAGTTCAACCAGCTGAGCCCCCATGCCATGGCGATCGCGCCGTACCCCGGCAATGAGCACAAGCCCACCGTGTATTGGTTCATCGGCAAGTATGACAATGAATACATCAAGGTGGACGAGGAATGGAAGATCCTGAAGACCCACATCATCGCCTTCTCCCGCACCGCCTACAACGATGGCTGGGTCCGCGATGCCGACGGCCGCCGCATCTTCCATCCCAACGCGCAGAAGCCGCAGAAGAAGGGCCGCATCTATACCTACCATCCCGACGCGGTCTACACCGCCGACGGCAACTGGACCTGGGGCCCGTTCCTGCCCAAGGATGGGACCTTCTGAGCACGGCGCTGACGGAGGCATACGATGGGTAAGTATGACAAGTACATCATCACCACGCCGCGCCCGGCGGATATGACGCATTTCAAGCTGCCGCCGGATATCCGGCAGAGCATCGTGTGGGGCGACAGCTCAGCGGCTGAAGGGATGTGCAACATGGAGTGCATCTGGTACTTCAAGCCGCTGGAGGGCCCGCCCCGCCATGTGGAGACGGATACCGATGAGATCCTGGCCTTCATCGGCACGAACTTTGAGGACCCGTCCGACCTGGGCGGCAAGATCGTCCTCCAGCTCGGCGATGAGGAGCATGTGCTGGAAAAGAGCTGCTTCGTCTATATCCCGCAGGGGCTGTACCATTGCCCCTATCAGGTGGTGGAGGTCCGTACGCCGATCCTGCACATGGCGATCACGCCCCAAAGGAAGCTGGCCAGGCGCAGGAACGCGGACGGGAGCCATATCGTTGCGTCACAGCCCGAAAGGGCAGAAGGAAAGTGAGGTGAACAAGATGCTCGATCGAGAGCTTGGACGCGGGAGGCATCTGCCGCCTGAGCTGCGGAGCCTGCCCACGATCCGCGCGGAGGTCGTCTGTCAGATCGCGCCCGGGAAGCCGACGCCCTCTCTTTAGGGCCCCGTCTTCGACCGCGCGGGCAGCTTCTATTGCTGCCTGACCGCGCCGAACGACACCTGGGTCAAGAAGGTCGCGCCTGACGGCACGGTCTCGGACTTCTTCCATTCCGACAAGGGGATGACGGTCGGCCTGTGCTTCCACCGGGACGGACGCTGCTTCGCGGCTGACATGATGAGCGGCTGCATCCGCGTCCTGAGCGCTGAAGGCGAGGTCCTGGATACCATCGATCTGACTTGGGAGGGCGCAAGGCTCAAGCCGGACTGCATGGTGTTCCGCGGCGGCGATCTGTACTTCACTGACCTGCGCGGCACCTTCTGGAACAGGATCGGCGGCGTGTATATCCTGACGCAGGCCAGCGGCTATCACGAGATCGTGAGATATCTCGGCGACCTGGCGAGCCCGGATGGCATCACCTTCGCGCCGGACGGGAGATCGCTGTGGATCTCGGAACGCAGCAGCAACGCGGTCTATCGCTTCCTGCTCGGGCCGGACGGCAGGCCCCGCATCGCTCAGCATACGCCGGTGCCCGCGTTCCGGAACGGCGGCTGCTCCAATGTCGATACCCACGCGATGGACCGGGAAGGGAACATCTATCTGGGGATCATGATGGGCGGCCGCGCGGTGATCCTGGATGCGGATGGCATCCCGCTGGCGAACGTCCTCGTGCCCGGCTTCGAGGAAGGCAAGCTCCGCTATTCCCCGAACCTGGCCCTGAAGGCCGATGCCTGCGAGGGCTATCTGCTCGCCTCTGACGCGGAGCGGGCCGTGGTCCTGCGGTTCCCGACGCTCGCGCCGGGACAGCCGCTCTTTGCCACAGAGTGAACTACATCAAAGCTAAGGGAGAAAAGGAGAGGAAGACATGTCTACGATGACGATCGCGATCCTGTGTATCGCGGCATTGCTCTTTTCCATCATCTTCGGCAGCATCAAGAAAGTGAACATCGGTATCCTTTCTCTGATCTGCGCCTACATCATCGGCTGCGTGCTGATGGGTAAGTTCGCGTCCAGCGTCACCACGCTGTTCCCTGTCAAGATCATGATGTATCTGCTGACGGTGGCCTACTTCTATGGCTTCGCCATCGCCAACGGCACCATGCAGGCGCTGGGCGACCGCATCATCTATGCCTTCCGGAACCATACCGCGCTGCTGCCCTGGGGCATCTTCCTGGGCTCCGCGGTGGTCGCCGGCGCCGGCGGCGGCGGCCTGATGGGCAACATCGTCATGGCCCCCATCGCGTTCTCGCTCTCTAAGAAAGCGAAGATCAACCCCCTGCTGGCCTACATGGCTGTCGTGATGGGTTCGCCTCTGGGCGGCACCACCTTCTGGAGCGTGGGCGGCGTGTCTACCCGCTCCATCGCCGAATCCTCCGGCATCACCACCGCGGCCAGCCTGGTCTCGCAGCAGACCGCGACCCTGGCGATCACCTCCATCAGCTTCATGCTGATCCTGTACATCGTGCTCAAGGGCTATAAGATCCAGAACGTGAGCATGGACAAGCCCTCCGAGATGACCCGTGAGCAGCGCATCACCCTGGGCCTGATCCTGGGCTGCATCGTGCTGGTCGTCGTGCCTGCCCTCATCAACATCATCTTCCCCAACGCCGTGCTGAAGTATCTCGTGAACTATGTGTTCGAGATCCAGCTGCTGAGCCTGATCGGCGGTGTCATCTGCACCCTGCTCAAGCTGGGCGACAGCCGCAAGATCATCACCACCCAGATCCCCCGGAACATGATCCTGGTCATCTGCGGTGTCGGCACCCTGATCGCTGTGGCTTCCAACTATGGCGTCATCGGCATGGTGTCCCAGTCCATCAGTGAGAACGTCTCCGGCCGCGGCGCCGTGATCCTGATGACGGCTATCGGCGGCATCATGAGCTTCGTGTCGGATGGCATGGGTGTGTGCATGCCCACCTTCTATCCCATCATGAACGGCATCGCCAGCTCCGCCGGCACGGCCATCGGCCCCATGTTCCTGGGCTTCACCACGGCCATCTGGGCCACCGGCGCTTCTCCCATCTCCAGCGGCGGCGGCCTGGTCATCGCCAATGCCGACGAGGAAGTGCGCAACAAGCTGTTCGTGCAGGCCATCATCGCCGTCGTCGCCTACTGCGCGTGGACGATCCTGCTGTCTGTCATCGGCGTGTTCAGCATCTTCGGCTGAGCCTGAGCTTCGATCCGGGACGCTCCGTGAGGGGCGTCCCATTTTCTTGAAGGAGGGACCTTATGGAACGCATGGACAGACGCTGGGCACCTATCTCCATGGAGCAGATCGAGGAACTGTCCCGCCGGACCGGCCCGGATGATTACGCCGCCGACTGGATGACAGATACCGCGAGCTTCACCTTTGCTGAGGCCCTGATCGGCCGCACGCTCATCTTCCGCATGGAGGATGGCAGCACATTTGCCTATACCTTCGAGCAGCCGAAGCGGGTACGCTATCGTTTGCAGAATGGTGTAGAGCGGACGAGCTTCTACAGGGCTATCCCGGAGCCGGGCCATCCCGATATCATCTTCCTGCATCAGTATCTCGACGGCATCGTGCCTGCGTCCTGCGTGACGGCGGTGCTCGACCTGACGACAGGCTACTGCACCTTCATCCTGGCTCGGCTGGGGCAGCGGCTCCACGCGCCGCGCGAGGTGACACGGCAGATCCTATTCGGCTAGATCGAAGGGATCGCCCATCCCGCGGACAGCGCTCCGCACAGCTTCACCACTGAGCTGATCGGCAAGGCCATCGACTGGACGATGCCCGGCTTCACCGCCAAGCCTCCCATCAAGCATATCTATCTTTCGCCGAAGTATTATGGTATCTTCATGACCCGCGGAGACAGCTGCTTCATGTCGGCCAATCCCGCTGATTATGTCAAGATCCGCGACGGGCTCTATCTGGTCAGCATCATGGAGGAACGCCGGTCGGGTATCCAGCTCAGCTTCCTGATCGAAACAGAGCTCCTGCAGGACGTGGTCGGCCACTTCGGCATCAGCGCGGGCAATGAGGTGGGGCAGGACGAGCCCCGCATCGTCTGCACGGTGATGGAGGGGCGAAAGGGACGCTGGGCACCGATGGAGACGGTCTTCTGAGCGCAAAGGACAGCGCGGTGCCCCTTAAGCCGCAGGAACAAAAGAAAAACGATGCAGATCTGGTTATGGATACAAAGACCAGATCTGCATTTCCATTTACCGGAACTTTTTGATACGATAATGGACATCTTATCCGGAGACGGATCTGGATGAGGAGAAAGAAGAAGGAGTGATCTTTATGACTCGGAACCTGAGCCGTGTGCTCGCGGTCGTGCTGACCGTGGCGATGGTCATGACCTTCGCCTGTGCGGCTTCCGCCGAAGGCAAGGTCCTGCGCGTGACCCAGAACGTGGAAATGGATACCATGGACAGTGGCAACACCGGCGATGGCTATACCACCAGCATCATGTCTCTGCTGGTCGACAGCCTGTTCCGCCTGGATGCCAACAGCCAGCCCCAGCCCGCCCTGTGCGAGAGCTACACCGTCTCTGACGACGGCCTGACCTATACCTTCACCCTGCGCGATTCCCATTGGAGCAACGGCAATCCCGTGACCGCCGCCGACTTCGAGTATGCCTGGAAGCGCGTGGTGTGCCCGGCCAACGGCTTTGAGCATACCTTCATGTTCAACTATCTGCCCATCAAAAACCTGACCGACATCAATGCCGGCAAGGCTGACTACACGACCCTGGGTGTGACCGCCGTGGACGACAAGACCCTGGTCGTGGAGCTGACCGCTCCCTGCAACTGGCTCATCCGTTTCCTGAGCGACACCGCCTTCGGCCCCCTGAACCAGGCCTTCGTCGAGAGCTGTGGCGACCAGTATATCACCCTGGCCCGCACCAAGGGCGTGGATACGGTGGCCATGACCGTCAAGCATGTGCTGCGCAATGTGCTCACAGGCGTGATCACGGTGATCGGCCCCTCGGTGGTCAATGTCCTGACCGGCAGCCTGGTCGTGGAGAAGGCCTTCTCTGTCCCCGGCATCGGCGGCCTGCTGATCACGGCCATCCAGGAGAACGATTATCGTCAGTACATGATGCGTAAGCGCGAAGTCGCCTATGTTTTCAACGATGTGTTGTATCGGATCAACTTTGTGGATTGCAGCATCTTCCCGCAGGGCTACGCCGCCATGGGGCGAATCATCGACGATGACAAGCGGAACAACGGCTTCGCTGGTTTCGCCGGTACTGTCATGATGGCTGACATCGGTAACGGCACCATGAATATCATGCAGCTCCAGAACGGCAGGCCTGATGAAAAGCATTGCTGGACTGAGGTGCTGGGCGTTAATCAGTGCGTGCTGACTGCCAAGAAGCAGATGATGGACAAGTACGGCATTGATCTGCCTGAGCAGACCATTGAGAACTATCTGCGCACCGGACAGGCCCGGCTCCGTCAGGAATACTTGGATCAGCTGCGCAGCATTGTGCGCGGGTATGTGACCGGGCTATTCGATTCTCTGCGTGCCCATGGTTACGATTCCCGCATGATGCCGCTGTACATCATGGGCGGTGGCGGATGCTTGGTGAAGAACTTCGGTGCCTACGATAAGGGATCGGTCATCTTCATTGACGACCTGCATGCCTCCGCCAAGGGCTATGAGTACATGACCCTCGGCATGCTGTGGAGCAGGGAGCGTGCGAGACGATGAGTGAACATCGCTTTACCATGCGGCTTGATGAGCGCTTTGCTGATGAACGATCAGCATGGGAGAAGCTGAACGCCATTCAGCGTCGGACGCATCTGTCCTTCAATCGCATCGTTGTGGATGCGATCAACGCCTATGAACGTGACCAGCTGCACCTTTCTGCCCAAGATGAGGAAAGGTTGGCAACACACACCGCAGATGCAGTAGCCGACAAGCTCCAGCAGATGCTGCCTGCCTATCTCGCCGGGTATGCAGCCGGAGCCTCTGTCCCTACTGTCGTCTCCACTGTCAGGCCTGTCCCAATTGAGCCACCCCTGAAGGCGGAAAATCCATCTGATGACGACATGCCCGATTTCAGCGGCAGCGTCATGGATTTTGACTTCATGGGCAGCTGATAATCGTCACCATTTTGGTGCAGGATGCTTCATCTGCGCACCAAATTGGTGATTTCTATTTACATCAACAAAACTATATTACACCAAAATGGTGCGAAAACAAGTCTTTCCTCATCATTTTGGTGCTGAACCAGGAGGACTATATGGGTACCAAGATCATTATTCCTGACGATCCCGCGAAGGCAGCTGAACAGGCTAAGCATCGCAAGGAGGAAGCCGAAGCCCGTGACCGTGTAAGGGCACGGAAGGAACGCACCAAGCGGCTGATCGTGACCGGCGCTGTGCTGGAGAAGGTTGCTCCCCAGGTGACCGGAATGAACCCGGGTGAGCTGGAGCAGTACCTGCGTGAACGCCTGAGCTGCGTGGAAGTCCCTGTACCGTGATGGTCGGGGCTGGCACAACGGGGCTGGGTGACGTGTCCGGAATCCTGCTGACAGTCATGAGCAGCATGCTTCCGGCTGATGGGGGTACCTTTGCGAAGGTGCCCCCAAGCCCCCTCCCTGGCAAGGGCGCACTTACTCACCACCTGCAAGCAGGCGGTGGTAGCCCTTCGGGCACGTGCGCTCTCCGAGGGGGATTTCGCCCATTGCGATGGGCGACAGGAAATTCGGCAAGCCTCATTCCCTGCACGAACACGCCGCTGCTGGCAAAAGAACAGCAGCGGCATTTTCGTGTTGTCACAACCTGCCACTGGCAGCTTGTGGGTTACGACGGGGGTAGCGGGGCGGACGCGGATAACGAAACGACGAGATACCGATTGGAGGTGAAAACGAAATGGCGATTTATCATTTTGAAGGACAGGTCATTAGCCGCACATCTGGCAGGACGTCTGTTGCTGCGGCAGCATATAGAAGCCGTGAACGATTGTACAATGAGTACGATGGTCTCACGCACGATTACACTTATCGTCATGATCTGCTGTGGGAACAGATCATGCTGCCACCGAATGCACCGGCTGCATGGCAGGATCGGGAGACATTATGGAACGCAGTCGAGTTGAGTGAAACACAGAAAGACAACCGGCTGGCGCGTGAGTTCAATGCAGCTTTACCTATCAAGCTGGACTTGCCAGAATGGAAACAACTGCTGACCGATTTCATTCAACAGCAGTTTGTCAGTCAGGGCATGTGTGCTGATGTTGTGATTCACAATCCAGGTGACGGACATAATCCGCACGCACACATCATGCTGACTGTTCGTCCGCTGAAGGAAAACGGAGAGTGGGCAAACAAAACGGAGAAGGAATATCTCTGTGTCCGTGATGGAGAAGAACGTGGTTTCACTGCTGTGGAATTCAGAGAAGCAAAGCTGGATGGATGGGAAAAGCAGTATCCGTTCTTTATCGGCAAGAAGAAAGTGTACATGACTGCTACCGAAGGTGAAGACCGAAAACTGAAACGTGCATCGAAGTATTCCAAGTGTACACTGTATGGTCGGCAGAATCCGATTGCAGAAAGATGGAACAGTGATGAACAGTTTGTTGCCTGGCGCGCTGCCTGGGCGGATGCTGTGAATGTTGTATTGGAACAAAATCAGATTGCCGCAAGGATCGATCACCGGAGTAATGCTGCACGCGGCATCGAGGAGAAGCCGACGATCCATGAAGGTGTCATTGCTCGTGCATTGGAGCGCAAAGGCATTTTGTCTGACCGGTGCGAACTGAACAGACAGATCAAGGCCGACAACAATCTGATCCGTGAACTGAAAGCTGAGATCAAGCGACTGGAGAAACAGGCGCGTGGTGATGAAAAGGCGTTGGCCTTTGCGTTGGAGCAGAGCCAGAACGCAATCATCATGATCCGGTATCAGATTATTTTGAATTATGCTCAGATTGCAAAAATGAAATCTGAACGTGAGAAGACAATGCCGATCATCCATGATTACCACAGTGTGATGAAGGAACTGAAACCGATGCAGAAACAACGGGCTTCTTTGAAAAAGGAACTGGATAATTGTTCTCCGATGCAGTTCATTCGCAAGGCACAGCTGCAAAAACAGATTAACGAACTGAATACTGCGATGGCACCGTATGTCATCAGGCATACCGATCTGCTAAAGGCACTTGGGTGTAAGGATGACAAGCATGTTGCCGAGCTGGAAAAGAAGATGGAAAGTATCCGCAGCAGCATCGCGCAGGCAGAACATCGGGCGAATGTGCTGGACGGCCAGCATGAAGAACAGTTGGCGCGGCATATGAAGCTGATGAATCAGATTACGCCGGACAATGCTTCTGTAGTTGACGCGGAACGCGATGCAATCCAACAGGCACAGCGTGACATCATGATGCAAAAATGCACGACACTTACGGCAATCTGTTTGAACAGACAACCATGAATCATGCTGTGAAAATCACAGAGGATATTATACGCAGGAAAATGGAACGTGCAGTTGTCAAGGAACATACTGTTGTCCGTGCAGAGGAACGAGAGTGAAAACAATTATCCGGCTGTGATGTGCCTCCATCGGGGTGACGTGCAGACTGAAATAACAACAGCGCCGCCTGCAAAACGACGCTTTCATGGTAAGGCGTGAGCAGCATGAGGCTCAATGTCCTCGATGCTTCTCACGCTTTTTTTGCTGTCTCAGTTCAAACAATCGCTCGGCTTCAGTCCGTTTTTCTTTCCGGCTTCTGGCCTTGTGCTCCTGTTTGTTCTGCTCCTGCTGCAGCTTCAAGGCCTGCTGCGATTTCGTACCGATACCGGAATCCAGTACCTGCCTGCGAACCTCACGCTGCATCCGCTTGGGATTCGGCTTTGATTCGGCTGCAGCAGCTGCCACAGCCGGGCTGAATCGAAGGTCGAAATAGTGTCTGAGAATGAATTCATAAACCTCATGGTCCTTTGGTTCCGCACCAAAGGTCACTTTGCTTACAGAGAGACGGTTATCCTCAATGCGCTCAAAAACACCGACCCAGAACGGATCCTCAAAAAACACGGTCAGACAAACGGTTATTTTGCCCATGACAATCCCTCCTTTGTTGATTGAAATGAGCAAAGAACGGACAACCCGGAGGGGCAGGTTACTTACCCTGACAAGCAGGACGGCCGGATGAAGTAAAATAAAGTTCGCAAAAAGGTATAGCAAAAGCCACCGAAGTTCC
>R28__coassemble_378_pt1 | contig 19551 bp, 25 predicted proteins | sample R28__metabat2_low_PE_026 | metagenome-assembled genome bin R28
GCTGCATGGAAGCGCACCAAAAGGCTCCCCCTCCGGGGGAGCTGTCGGCGCAGCCGACTGAGAGGGTCGTCCGGGGGAGCTGTCGGCGTAGCCGACTGAGGGGGTCCTGCGGATGCTGCCTCCGCGGCGGCCAAAATAGGAAGGAGCGTCCCTCACCATCGCGCGATGAGGGACGCTCCTTTATACCTATTCCATTTCCATCCACCGGGGCGGCACGGCGGGGCAGCGCTGCCGTCGCTTGGCGGCGCGGGCCTCCACATAGCAGCCGCAGAGGGCGCAGGTGCCGTCGCGCAGGCTCTCGCAGGAGAGGCAGGCAGCCAAGCGCTCACGATAGACGGGCTCGGGAGCGCGCTGGTCCTCCTCCAGCAGGGAGATGTACTCCCGCACAGAGGCGGCCATCGCGGGGGCGCTGTCCTTCAGCAGACAGCGGCAGGGGATGCGCTTGGGCTCAGACACGGGCCGTCACTTCGGCCACGGAGCAGGCGGGCAGGGTGACCACATAGCCGCGCTCAGTCAGGCGGATGCCCTCCAATGCCACAGGCGCGACCGCGTCGGGCGCGTCGAAGGTGTTCATGGCGTGCATCTCGCCCGCCAGCACACGGCCGGTCACGGAGGAGAACGCCGCGCCATCCAGGTCGAGCAGGATCTCGGCGCTCTCGGTGGGATGCAGGTTGGCGGCCGTCACGGTCACCACGCCGTCCTTCACGGAGGCGGAGGCGGTCACCTGCTTCACGCCGCCCTCCAGCGTGCCGCAGAACACGGCGCTGGGCAGCAGCTCGGCGTCCATGTGCGCCTTGTACATGTCGAACACATGGTAGGTGGGGGTCAGCAGCATGCGGTCGCCGTCGGTGAGGATGACAGACTGCAGCACGTTCACCATCTGCGCGATGTTCGCCATGGCGATGCGGTCGGCATGGCTGTTGAAGATGTTCAGCGTGAGGGCGGCGACCATGGCGTCGCGCATGGTGTTCTGCTGGTAGAGGAAGCCGGGGTTGGTGCCGGGCTCCACATCGTGCCAGGTGCCCCACTCGTCCACGATGAGGCCCACCTTGTGCTCGGGGTCGTAGCGGTCCATCACGGCCAGGTGGTCGCTCACCAGCTTCTCCATGTGGTCGGCGCGGGCCAGGGTCTTGTAATACATCTCGCTGTCGAACTCGGTGGCGCTGCCCTTGCTGCCCTGCCAGGTGCCGGTGGGCACGGTGTAATAATGCAGGGTGAGCGCGTCCATGTAACGGGCGGCGTTCTTCATCAGGCCCTCGGTCCAGGCCAGGTCGCCCTCGGAGGGACCGCAGGCGATGCGATAGAGCTTGTTCTTGCCGTAGTCGCGGCAATAGGTCTGGTAGCGGCGGTACATGTCGGCGTAGAACTCGGGGCGCATGTTGCCGCCGCAGCCCCAGCTCTCGTTGCCCACGCCCAGGAACTTCACGCCCCAGGGATCCTTCTTCCCGTTGGCCCAGCGGCGGCGCACCACGGAGGAATCGCCGTCGGAGTTGAGGTACTCCACCCACTCGGCCATCTCGCGCACGGTGCCGCTGCCCACGTTCGCGTTGATGTAGGGCTCGCAGCCGATCTGGCGGCACAGCTCCAGGAACTCATGGGTACCAAAGGAGTTGTCCTCCACCACATAGCCCCAGTTGGTGTTCACCATGCGCTTGCGCTGCTCCTGCGGGCCCACGCCGTCTTCCCAGTGGTACTCATCGGCAAAGCAGCCGCCCGGCCAGCGCAGCACCGGCACCTTCAGCTTCTTGAGCGCCTCCACCACATCGGTGCGCATGCCGTTCACGTTGGGGATGGGGCTGTCCTTGCCCACGAACAGGCCGCCATACACGCAGCGGCCCAGGTGCTCGGAGAAGTGACCGTAGATGTAGCGCGAGATGACCGCGCCCGGACGCGTCGCGTCCACATGGATGCTGATCGCCATAACAGAGGTCCTCCTTCATTTGATAGATATAAATGAGGAAAAGGGGCGAAGCTTCCTCAGATGCCCGTCCCCATCAGCCTCACGCAGTAGACCACCACGGTTGTGAAGAACACGCTGTCCATGCGGTCCATCATGCCGCCATGGCCGGGGAAGATGTTGGAGAAATCCTTGATGCCGCAGCTGCGCTTGATCATGCTGGCGAACAGGTCGCCGATCTGCGCGGCCGCGCCGCCCACCAAGCCCACCACGATGTAGGTCCACCACTGGGGCATGAGGGCCTTGAGCTCGGGGCTGCAGGTGAGCGACACCACCAGCGCGATGATGCCGCTGGCCAACAGCGACCCGATGAAGCCGCCCACGGCGCCGGCCACGGTCTTGTTCGGGCTCACCTGCGGGCAGAGCTTCGTCTTGCCGATACTGCAGCCCACGAACAGGGCCATGGTGTCGCCCAGCACGGGCACAGCCACCATCAGCAGCAGGATGACGCGCTGCACCTCCACCTGCTCGATGAAGGCCGCGGACTCCATGCACAGGCCCGGCAGCACCACCGCCAGCAGCGGCAGCAGGCTGGCCTGCACATCCTCCAGGTCGGGCTGGTCGCGGAAGATGATGATGAGCAGCGTGAGCATGCAGGCCGCCGCGGTGATGGGGATGAGCGCCTTGCCGCCCAGGGACCACATCATGGGCGGGCTGATGGCCAGCGCCACCCAGGTGGGCCAGGTGACCACGCGTCTGCCGTGGCCCAGCGCCCGATATTCCTCATACAGCGACAGCGCCGTAACGACCAGCACGCCCGCCGCGGCCACCAGTCCGCCGAAATACAGCAGGACGGCTACCGCCGCGATGAGCACGATGCCGGTCACGATCCTTTGGGTCATGGTGTTTCCTCCCAGGTCTGTCAGGATGATCCATGATAGACCGTGAATGTGAGATCAGTGTGAAGCGGAGATCATGATCGGCCTTTGCCGTCACGATCTTTTATCCGTTCCTTCCGCCGAAGCGGCGGTCGCGGCGGCCGAAGGAGGCCAGGGCCTCATCGTATTCTGCCTCGGTGAAGTCGGGCCAGAGCACCTTGGGGAAGGTGAACTCGGCATAGGCCACCTGCCAGAGCATGAAGTTGCTCAGCCGCAGCTCGCCGCTGGTGCGGATCAGCAGGTCGATGTCCGGCTGACCGGCGGACCAGAGGTGATCGCTCACCGTCTGCTCGGTGATCTGGTCGGGCCGGAGCCTTCCGGCGCGCACCTCCTCGGCGATGAGCCGCGTGGCGCGGGTCAGCTCCTGGCGGGAGCCATAGTTCAGGCAGATGTTCAGCTTGAGGCCGGTGTTGCGGCAGGTGCGCGTCTCGGCCTCGATGAGCACGGCACGCTGGGCCTCCGGCAGGCCGTCCTTATCGCCGAAGATGCGGATGCACACGTCCTCCGCGTCCAGCTCGTCGATCTCGGAGGCGAAGAACTCCAGGATCAGCTGCATCAGCGCGGCCACCTCCTCGGGGCTGCGCCGCCAGTTCTCGGTGGAGAAGGCATAGATCGAGAGGGCCTCGATGCCCAGGTGGCTGGTGTGGCGGATGATGTCACGCAGCGCCTCCGTCCCCTGGCGATGGCCCAGCGACACGTTGTAGTGGTGCTTCTTGGCCCAGCGGCCGTTGCCGTCCATGATGATGCCCACATGCCGGGGCAGGCGCTCGAACTCCTCGCGCGTCTTCTCGCGGCGCACGTGGCGCGGACGGTCCATGCCCGAGGGCTTGCTCCGCGCGAGCTTCCGGATGAGCGTATCCAGCATCGTCGACCTCCGAAAAAAGAGGACCTGCCCACCGCACCGGGCGCAGGCAGGTCCTGATACTCATCTCAAAGAGGTTTCGCGCCTGCGGGCGCGACCAGGGGCTTTCCGATCGCCCCTGGATCCTTCGGATCGATGATCCTTCGGACCGATGATCCTTCGGACCGATGATCCTTCGGGCCTTCGTTCTTGCAGGCCATCGTATCGTCCATCAGTCTTCCTGAGGGGCATGGCGGGGCAGGCCGTCGAGGAAGCGGGCCACGGTGAGCTCGGTGCCCTTCACGCGCACCACGCGCCAGGTCCCTCCCTCGGGGCGGCGGTCGCCGGGCGCCTCGGTCCTGGTGACGGTGGGCGTGACGCCCTCCTCACGCAGCAGCCGCAGCGCCCTCTCCAGCGGGAGCCCCAAAAGGCGGTCGTCCATCAGACCTCCATGATCTCCTTTTCCTTGGCGGCGTAGATGGCGTCCACATCCTTCTCCGCCTTGCCGGTCACCTTCTGGATCTCGTCCTTGCCCTTGCGCTGCTCGTCCTCGGTGATCTCGGAGGCCTTCTTCAGCTTGTCCACCTGGTCGTTGGCCTCGCGGCGGATGTTGCGGATCGCGGTCTTGGCCTCATCGGCGCCCTTCTTGGCCACCTTGGTCAGCTCCTTGCGGCGCTCGGCGTTCAGCTCGGGGAACACCAGGCGGATGACCTTGCCGTCAATGGAGGGGTTCAGGCCCAGGGCGCTCTTCTGGATGGCCTTCTCGATATCGCGGATGGACTTGGCGTCATAGGGAGAGATGACCAGCATCCGGGCCTCGGGAGAAGAGATGTTGCCCATGCTCTTGATGGGCGTGGGGGTGCCATAATAATCCACCATGATCTTATCCAGCAGCTTGGGGTTGGCACGGCCCGCGCGCAGGCCCACCATGTCGCGCTGATAAGCGTCGGCAGACTTGCCCATCTTGTCCTTTGCTGCGGCGATGATCTCTTTCACGGTCATATCGTTCAGCCTCCTTCAAAAAAGATACATTACAGGGATGTTACATATTGTAATCTCTTTTGATCGGTTTGACAAGGGGGAAAATAGGCTCATGTGTCGCCCGTGAGCCTGCCGAGCAGCCGGGCGCAGGCCAGGGTGTCCCGCCAGGGCACGGTCGGGCTCTCCTTCAGCCCGGCCCGGACGCAGCGCGTCACCTCGGCCACCTCATGGACGAAGCCGTTCTCCTCGGCGGCGCGCTCCCGCAGGACGGGCGGCGCGGAGGGATCGGCATAAAGGAAGAGCTCATCGGCATAGTGGGGGTGCGGCACCACGAGGGTGCCCCTCGTGCCATGGGCGACCAGCTCCTCGCGCACCGGCGCGGCCAGCGTGGTGTGGATCTGGCACGGGACGCCGCAGCGGAGCGTCAGCCGCACGTCGTCGGTCACGTCCACGCCGGTGGGGCCCATCACCGCCGAGGCCCGCGCCTCCGCCTCCGGGGAGGAGAAGAGCCAGGTGAGCAGCTCATAGGCATAGACCGTCAGGTCCCGGGCCGCGCCTCCGCCCAGGCGGGCCGAAAAATAGCGGCTCTCCGGGTCGAACGGCGGCGCGAAGCCCAGCGTGACCTCGGCCCGTGTCACCTCGCCGAGCGCGCCCTCGCGCAGCAGCTGCCTTGCGCGCTCGTTCGTGGGCAGGAAGCGGCTCCACAGCCCTTCCATGGCGAAGGCCCGGTGCGTCGCATAGAAGGTCTCCGCCTCCCGCGGTGAGGCGAACATGGCCTTCTCGCACAGCACCGGGATGCCGCGCTCGGCGCAGAGCATGAGCGGCATGAAGTGCTGCCCCACCGTGGTGGCGATGTAGGCGCAGTCGGGCCGCTCGCGGTCCAGCGCCTCGGCATAGCTGCCATACCACGCCGGGATGCCCTCGCCCTCAGCAAAGGCCCGCGCGCGCTCCTCCGAGGCCGAGGCCACCGCGCACACCGTCACGCCCTCCACCCGGCGGCAGGCGTCCGCGAGCTTGTGCGCGATCTGCCCCGCGCCCAGGATGGCAAAGCGGAAGGGCTCAGCCATGGGAGAGACCTCCTTCCCTTTCGGCGGCAGAGAGGTTCATTCGTCCGCCCCCGCGGCGGCCTTCAGCGCCTGCCAGGTCTCCTTGTTCAGGGCGCCGGAGGCCTTGAGCCCATGATCCTTCTGGAACTTGGTCACAGCCTTCTGCAGGGCCTCGGTGAACTCGTCGCTCATGTCCTATTTCGTATAGTAACCCATCGCCTTCAGCCAGGTCTTGGCCGAGATGGCGTCATCGCGGTGCTGGGTCACCTTACACTCGGTCTCGATCCGGCGCACCGGCGTCCCGAAGCCATAGATGCGGTAATCGCTGAGCAGGTAGATCGCGCGCTGCACCCTGTCCGGCATGTTGCCCTCGATCACATGGATCGTCACATCGCCGTCCTCAGCCAGGCTCACGCCCTCCACCAGGGCCACATGCGTGGTCTCGTTGTTGGCAAAGCCGGGCGTATACAGCCACATGTAGTCGCCGGGATAGGGGATGTACTCGTTCGTCTTGAGGTACTCTCCGGTCTCCGGCCACCACTGCAGGCTGTGGGAGGCCGTGGGCAGCTTGCCGTTGGAGGATACGAAGCGCCCATGCCGAATGAAGAAGGGCGCACCCTGCTTCGGGCTGCCGTAATAGGGGTAGAGGTCGTCCATCAGCGAGGTATCATAGCGGGCGTCCACCTCATTCACGCACCAGGTGATGAACTCGGCACACCACTCGCAATAGGGCGTACCGAACCAGTCGCCATATTTGGTATAGCCGCTGTGCTCCTCCACATAGCCCAGCTCACCCTGGGCCACATGCAGCAGCAGCAGCTCGGGCCGGTCCAGCGATACGACGGTCAGGTCCGGCGGCTCCCATTCGCTGTCCGGCACCAGCACGCGCTCCTCCGCCAGGGCCGGAGCGCACAGGCCCAGCGCCAGCGTGGCCAGCAGCAGCAGGACCGTCAGGATCTCTTTCCGCATCGTTCCCCTCCTTCCCGACCGCTCACATCGGTCGGGCTGTCGTCATTTCTCCTCCTCCAGCGCGCTGAAGCCCTCGCCCAGGGCCTCATACGCGTCGGTGATGATCATGAAGGCGTCCTCATCCTCCTCGCGCACGATGCGCTTGAGGGCGGGGATCTATTGGGCGTTGGCCACGCACAGGACGACCGGGCGGTCGTTGCCGGACCAGGCGCCGCGGGAGTGCAGCAGGGTGGCGCCGCGCTCCAGCTCGTGCAGGATGCGGTCGGTCACCTTCTCCCAGGCGGGGGTCATGATGTAGCAGGCCTTGCGGGTGGTGATGCCCAGCATCACCGCGTCCATCACCCTGCCGCAGGCAAAGATGCAGATGAAGGCATACAGCGCCTCGTTCATGCCCATGCACAGCCCGGCGCTCACCACCACCAGGAAATCGATGGCGAAGAGGAACATGCCCGTGCTGATGAAGGCCAGGCGCTTGTGCACCATGCGCGCGATCATATCGGTGCCGCCGGTGGTGGCGCCGCCGCGCATGATGAAGCCCAGGCCCGCGCCCAGCAGCACACCGCCATAGAGCGTGCCCAGCAGCGGATCCCGGGTGAGGGGCTGCAGGGGCAGATAGTCGATGCAGAGCGAGAAGAGCACCGTGGCGATGAGGCTGCGGAAGGCAAAGCCCCGGCCCATGCTCTTCCACCCCAGGATGAAGAGCGGCACGTTCATCACCAGGCTGGTGGTGCCGATGGGCAGAGCGAACAGATAGTTGAGGATGGTCGCCACGCCGGTGAGGCCGCCGGGCGCGATGCTGTTCGGCGTGAGGAACAGCGGGTAGGCCGCGCCGCCCAGCACACAGCCGAGCGCGATCTGCAGATACGCCAGGACCTCCTCACGGCCCAGACGGGAACGGATGGGATGCTGCATCGTTCTTTCTCCTGACAAAGCTTTGGATAGGATCTTACCCTTCTATGATATCACGCCATCAGTAGGTCCGCAAGGCACGAAAAGCAGCCTTTCCCTTCATTGACTTTCCCGCCGGAAGTGCTACAATAGCACCGCTGGAGGATGGGTCTTCCGGCAAGAGAAGGAAGAGGAAGAAGGAGGCGCGGCATATGGAGCTCCTTGTGCTCGTGCTCAACAAGCTGGAGGCTCTGGAGCCGATCCTGGAAAAGATGCTCGAGAAGGGCATCGGCGGCGCGACGATCCTGGAATCCACCGGGATGATGCGCGTGCTGGACGGCGACGAGAACGTCGATCTGCCGATGATGGGTCTGCTCCGTCATTTCTACAGCCCGGAACGGAAGCGTTCCAAGACCATGTTCGCCGTGATCGACGAGTCTCAGAAGCAGACGCTCATGGACATCATCGAGGAAGCGACCGGCGGCCTGGACAAGCCCGATACGGGCATCGTGTTCACCCTGCCTGTGAGCGCTGTGGAAGGACTGGATAAGAAGCAATGACCAATGTACTGCTTGCTCTGTCCATCGCCATCGCGATGGGCCTTTTGCTGAGCCGTTTCATCAAGCTCATCAAGCTGCCGAACGTGACGGCCTACCTGATCGCGGGCCTGGTGGTCGGCCCCTATGTGCTGGGCGTGATGACCCCCGCGCTGAACGATGAGCTCGCCATCATCTCCAATGTGGCGCTGGGCTTCATCGCCTACTCCATCGGCGCCGAGTTCAAGCTGAGCTACCTGAAGTAGATCGGCATCAAGCCCATCATGATCACCCTGTTCGAGGGCTGCATGGCCTCGCTGTGCGTGTTCATGGTGCTGTTCCTGATGGGCCAGCCCATGCAGCTGTGCCTGGCCCTGGGCGCCATCGCCGCGGCCACCGCGCCCGCCGCCACCCTGATGGTGGTGCGCCAGTACAAGGCCAACGGCCCCGTGACCAAGATGCTTCTGCCCGTGGTCGCCATGGACGACGCCCTGGGCCTGATGCTCTTCGCCATCATGATGGCCGTGGCCAACACCTTCGAGAGCGGCGCGGCCCTCACCGTCAAGTCCCTGCTGCTGGAGCCCCTCTTTTAGATCGTGTGCTCCCTGGGCCTGGGCGTGCTCATCGGCCTGGTGCTGGTGGCCGTCATCCCCTTCTTCCACAGCCGCGGCAACAAGCTGACGCTGAGCATCATGGCGGTGTTCTGCGCCGTGGGCCTGAGCGAGGTGTGGGACCTGAGCAGCCTGCTGGTGTGCATGATGGTGGGCGCCACCATGGTCAACCTGAGCCACCAGAGCGACGCCATGCTGGAGCAGGTGGACCGCTTCACGCCCCCGCTGTTCCTGCTGTTCTTCGTGCTCAGCGGCGCCAACCTGAACCTGAGCGTGCTGACCACGGTCGGCGCGGTCGGTGTGGCCTATGTGCTGGCCCGTGCCATCGGCAAGTGCATCGGCGCCACCCTCGGCGCGGCCACCCAGCACTGCGATAAGAACATCGTCAAGTATCTGGGCTTCACGCTGATCCCGCAGGCCGGCGTGGCCATCGGTATGGCGCGCATGTCCATGACGCAGCTGCCCGAGTACGCCGACATCATCAACGCCGTGGTGCTCTCCGGCACCCTGATCTATGAGCTGGTGGGTCCCGTGGTCACCAAGATCTCGCTGACCGCCGCCGGCGAGATCAAGACCACGCCCAAGCAGTCCGCCGCGCAGAAGGCGTGACACTGGATGAACGGAGCAGGCCGCTGTCCGAAAGAACTCGGGCAGCGGCCTGTTTTTCATATGCCTTTGAAAGACCATATAGATACTGTTCTTCAGTGCTCTTCTCCTTCAGTCGAAAAGGCTGATCTGCTTCGCCGTGACGGCGATCCGCTTTTCCTTTGCCGGTGAGACCGGCTCCGGCATCGGCACGTCCACGTTCCCATCCCAGTTGTCGGTGATGCCGATCGCCCCCTGCCGGATCAATTCTCTGTTGCCCGGATAGTCGCAGTCCCGGCAGAAGACCGGACACCAGCGCTTTTTCAGGCCTTCGACGGCGCCTGCCCAGGTCCCGCCCTTTCCTTTATCAGAGCGGATCACGACCGTCCCCTCGGACTGGGCATAGATATAGCGGTTCCGCATCATGGCAGTGCCGACATTAAAGCCGGCAGTCGGCGCGACCACAGACATCAGCAGCACTCGGCCATCACGGATCTCACGCATCAGGCCCGCGTCGCGCATCTTCCGTAACATAGAATCGGACAGATACTCGATGACCGCTGTTCCTTCCGTCATGGCTGCCAAAGCAGAGATACTGTCGATGCCCTTCGCGCCGCCGGAAACGACCGCATAGCCGTTGCCCGCGGTAGCCGCAACGGCCTTTTTCGTGAAGGCGATGTCATCCGGCTCCACGTCGCGGGAGCCGACATAGCCCACGGCCGGCCTGTTCAGCAGTTCCAGGTCCCCGGCGCAATAGAACAACGGAGGGCAGGTGTTGCCCAGCTTCTTTTTCAGCTGCTTCGGATAGGCGGGATCTGCTCTGGTCACGATCTGGATCCCCATATCCTCATATTTGGATAGCTCAAAGCGCAGACTGCCGCTGCGGTCGATCAATCGGGCCAACCTGGCTGCTTCTTCCTCCGGGATATCCAGCTCAGGGGCAAGCTCCCGTTGCTCAAGGTCCAATAGGATCTATGGCTGGAGCTTCTTTTCCATCAGATGTTCAGCTAGATCGCTCCATTCCTTCGGCTCCAAAGGCCGGATGTCGTCAGCAACACACAGATGACTGCATAAGATCGTGATCGTTTCAGCATTCCTGTTCATATCATTCCTCCGTGTGACTGCTGTCGGCAAGGGCAAAAGGATAGACCTCGACGCAGCCGTTCTCCATCATTTTATACCCGCACACGGTCAATGTCCATCGCGAATCCACCACATCATCCACCAGGATCACCTTTTCCGGCATGGTCACCGGCAGCACCGAGAAGGACTCCCACGCGTTCCGGTATTGGAAGGCACTGTTCTCCATAGTCTTCTGCTGCGGCGCGTCCGATTTCCGCAAGAGCTCCACGAAGCTTAGGCCGGTCTTCTGCGCGAGCCGTTGAGTAAGATCTTTCACCAAGTCGCTCCGCAGGGACGGCACATAGGTCATGTGCGTGATCCCGTGCTCCAGGATCGTTTTTTTCAATATGGAAGCCGACTTAGCCACCAGCTGGTCATCGAAGCATCCCGGACGCCCATCCTTCGGGTACTTGCCCTTGGCCACCAGCTCGCCATAGCCCGGATCACCATATTTGGATAAGCAGATCCCTGGCTGAAGACGCATCTCCTCCGGGATCCTCTTCCCGTCCGGCCATTGCTTGCGCGGCTCGATCGGCAGTTGGCGGGATGTGATATATCCGGCAGCCTTCCGGAGCGACGCGTCCGAGATCGTCAGGCCGGGAAAGATATCCTTTCCGGTGCAATTGGCACACTTGCCGCAATCCACGGCGGTATGATCGTCAAGGCAGCCGACAGCAAAGCGGCTGAGGCATCCCTTCGTTTCGATGAGCTCACGCATCTGCCTCATTTCTTTGCGGCGGACCTCGCTGATCGCCTGATAGAGTTCACCATTGTATACAAAGCGGCGAGGCGTAGAGTAATATCGTGAGCCCTCTTTGCGGATAAAGCCTTCGTTCTCCATGAAGTACAGTGCCTTTTCCACGCGGGCGTTCCGCGCGTTCACACCGGCAAGGATAGCTCTTTTGGAGATGCCGTCCGCGTCGCTGATCAGCGCGATGACCTTTTCAGCCTCCTCGCGTGTCGGGAAGGCAGTACGGATAAAGTACTCATTGATATCATCGTCCTCACTGCCGGTCATCAGGAACACATAGGCGTCCCTCAAATTACGTCCAGCGCGGCCGATCTGCTGATACCAGGCCACGATGCTCGATGGAGACTGGAAGTGGATGACAAAGGAGATATCCCCCTTGTCATAGCCCATGCCCAGCTTGATGGTCGCCACGATCGCCTTGATCCTGTTTTCCCGAAAGGCCTCCATCGCGGCATCGTTCAGAGCCTCATCCTCGGCGTCTTTTCGGGAATAATACGGCATGACGGCGATCCCGTTCCTGTTCAGGAAGTCAGCCAGATAGTCGCAGTCACGACGATCCAGGCAATAGATGATTCCTGTTCCGGGCAGCTTCGGCAGGTCATCGAGCAGCCAGGCATAGCGTTCTTCCCGCTTTTCCAGAGCCAGCACCTGGATATGCAGCGACTCCCGGGTCAATGGTCCACGGGAGACATGCACATCATTTCCAAGCTGCTTCTTCAGATCGTCGACGACGCGATCATTGGCGGTCGCCGTGGTCGCCAATACCGCCACATTGGAAAAAGCGCCGCTGATGACGCGCCCCAATTTGCCATAATCCAGGCGGAAATCATGTCCCCAGTCGGAGATGCAATGAGCTTCATCGACCACGAACAAGCCGATGCGGAAGCCCGGCAGACGCTGCTGGATCTCATCCTTCAGCAGCGTTTCTGGCGTAATAAAGACCAGGTCGAGCCGATCCTCCGTCATTTGGTCAAGGATCTCTTCACGGGCAGCTTTGTCTTTCACCCTGCTATTCAAAGCGGCACACCGGAGGCCCATCCCCTGCGCCATCTCCATCTGGTTCTCCATCAAGACCAGCAATGGGCTGATGACCAGCGTCATGCCCTGGCCGCTTTTGCGCTTCAGCTTTGTGCAGATGAAATACACCAGGCTCTTGCCCCATCCGGTCTTCTGTACCACCAGGGTGCGCTTCTTTTCCATCGTGGCTTCGATGGCTTCATACTGTCCCTCCCGGAACCGCGCACCGGGGCCATAGACGCTCCTGAGGATCTCATCCGCTTCAGCGAAGATCGCCTCGTTCCTGATCTCCATGTCCATCCTCCACAAGATCGATCGGTTCCGGCTTCTGTTTCCACGACTCACCTGAACTCATAGCGCACCGCCTCGCAGTTCTTCACCCCGAAGGCGGCGTACTCCTCGTTGGTCATGTCGTGGAAGTAGGAGCATACCACCCGCGCGATGCCGTTGTGCGACACAAGGATCGCGCTTTGATGGGCCTCGTCGGCGCGGAGCTCGTCCAGCAGGCCATAGACGCGGTGCGCCAGGCGCAGCATGGATTCGCCCGTGCCGAAGCTGTTGACGAACTGCTGCTTGGCCTGGGTGAAGGCGGGGCTGTTGCGCGGGCCGGTCCCCTCCCAGATGCCGAAGTTCTGCTCGGTCAGGCGAGGCTCGGCGCGGCAGGGGATGCCGGTGATGCGCGCGATGATCTCGGCGGTCTCGGCGGCGCGGCTCAGGGGCGAGCAGAGGATGATATCGGCCCGGATGCCCCGCTCCAGCAGATAGCGCCCGGTCGCCTCCGCCTGGCGGCGGCCCGTGTCGGTCAGGGGGATGTCGGTGGCGCCGCAGATCCTGTCGGCGACGTTCCATTCAGACTGTCCGTGGCGGATGGACCAGATCTCCCGCATCTGTGAAGACCTCCTTTGTGCCCGGTCTCGGCCGGAGCCTTTGGATGGATACGCGTGTCCCTCTCCCCTTGACGATCCCTCCCCGAGCGGGTATGCTCCCGGGTAGACGGAGCGTCATGGAAGGACGGTGGACGGGATGGATGAGACGATGGATCGGGCGGCGGAGGCGCTGCTGCTGTGGTATGACAGCCACAAGCGCCGCCTGCCTTGGCGCGATGTGCGCGATCCCTATGCCACCTGGGTCAGCGAGATCATGCTGCAGCAGACGCGGGTGGAGACCGTGCTGCGGTATTTCCCGCGCTTCATGGAGCGTTTCCCGGACGTGCGCTCGCTGGCGGAGGCGCCGGAGGCCGAGGTGCTCAAGTGCTGGGAGGGCCTGGGCTACTATCGCCGGGCGCGGGCGCTGCAGCAGGGCGCAAAGCAGGTCGTGGCCGAGCATGGCGGCGCGATCCCCGGCGACGTGCCGACGCTGCTCTCCATCAGCGGCATCGGCGATTACACGGCGGGGGCCATCGCGGCCATCGCCTTCGGGCAGCCCGTGCCCGCGGTGGACGGCAACGTGATCCGCGTCCTCTCCCGGCTGACGGGCCTGCGTGAGGACGCCTCGACCGCCTCGGCCCGGCAGACGATCGCGGCCCGGAACGCCGCCATGATCCCCAAGGAACGCCCGGGCGATATGGCCCAGGCGCTCATGGATCTGGGCGCCACGGTGTGCGTGCCCGGCACCCCGGACTGCGCGCACTGCCCTCTGCGGCCCTTCTGCGACGCGTATCGCGCGGGCGACGCGGCCTCGCTGCCGGTGCTCCCGCGCAGGAAGCCGCCCCGGGAGCTGCTCTGGGACGTGTGCCTGGTGACGGACGGCCGCCGCGTGCTGCTGCGCTGCCGCACCGAGGCCATGCTCCAGGGGCTGTGGGTCTTCCCGATGCTGGAGGGCCACGGCACGGCGGAGGAGGTGCTCCGCGGGGCGGAGAGGCTCCTGCGGCAGCCGTTCACGGACGCGGAGCCGCTGGGCGAGGCCTCGCATGTCTTCACGCACCAGGTGTGGCGGATGCGCCTCTGGCTCCTGCGCACCGATCGGCTCACCGTGCCTGAAGGCTGGCGCGCCGTGACCGCGCGGGAGCTGACGGAGCTCGCGCTGCCCTCCGCCATGCGTGTGCCTCTGGGGGAAGCCCTGCGGCTGCTCACCTGACCACCTCGATCAGAGGATGGTCACGATCTGCCGGATGTAGGTGGAGAACCGATCCGGCGGCATGGGCTGCTCGGCGGTGAGCCATTCGTGGATGACCGCGTAGGCCCCGTGCAGGATGAAGGTGTTCGCCATCAGGCGGCTGGTCCGGTCCATGGTCTCGCCGCGCGGATCGGCCTCGATCATGCCGTAGAGCGCGTTCTTCAGCAGCTCGATGCCGAAATCGACATTGTCCAACAGCAGCCGGATATCGGCCGCGCGCTCATAAAGATACACATAGACCCGGTCCATGGCCTCGCGGCGCCCCTCGCGGGTGGGCTCGGCGGCGGCCATCAGCTCGCTCACATGCTTCAGGATCTCGTCCTGGATGTCGCGCATCACGTCCTATGGGGAGCCGTAATGCCGGTAGAAGGTGGAGCGGGTCAGCCCTGCGGCATGGCACAGCTTCACCACAGAGATCTTCTCGGCCGAGCCCTTCTCGCGCAGCAGGCGCATGGTGCTCTCCCGCAGCAGCATCCGCGTGACGCGGATCCGCTTGTCTTCCTCGTTCATGGAACGTTCCTCCTGTGGATGATAAGCATCATTATAGCGCAGATCGTTGCGTGATGCAACATTTAAGGCGCTTTTGTCCATTGCGTTTTGGCCTGTCCATCGGTATAATGGTATTTGGCAGAGTTTTTCTGCTACCCGCTTGGATGATGATGAGGAGACCGAAGATGAGCCATCCCTTTGTGATCATGACGGACATCTCCGCCGATATGGAGCCCGCCGCCGCGGAGGCCGCTGACCTGCGCTTCATCCCCATGACCTATACGCTGGGCAGCGAGGAGCGCGTGTGCACCCATTTCGAGGATGACGAGACGCTCCACCGCATGTATGACGGCCAGCGCCACGGCGACCTGACCCGCACCACGCAGGTGACACCGGAGATGTATAAGCAGCAGTTCTCCGCCCTGATGAAGGACGGCACCGACATCCTGTGCCTGTGCCTCTCCAGCGGCCTGAGCAGCACCTATGCCTCGGCCTGCATGGCGGCGGAGTGGATGAACGAGAAATACCCAGAGGCCCATGTGCGTCCGGTCGACTCCCTTTCCGCCACGGTGGGCATGGGCCTGCTGCTGGAGCGCGCCATCGCCGACCGCGACGCGGGCATGACGCTGGAGGAGACCGCCCAAGACCTGGAGGCCGCGCGCCTCGGCATCGCCCACTGGTTCATGGTGGACGACCTGATGTACCTGAAGCGCGGCGGACGCGTGTCGGCCGCCACCGCCGTGGTGGGCAGCGCGCTGAACATCAAGCCCATCCTGAAGATCGACGAGCAGGGCGCTCTGTCCACCTTCGCCAAGAAGCGCGGCGAGAAGACCGCCATGGCCCAGCTGGTGGACTACTTCCGTGAGAATCGCGACGATGTCCCCGGCCGGCATGTGTATGTGGCCCACTGCGATGTGCCCGACCGCGCCGAATATCTGCGCCGCGAGGTGCTGGCGATCGACCCCACCTGCGTGGTGAGCGTCCGCCAGCTGTCCCCCATCATCGGCGCCCACGTGGGGCCCGGCATGTGCGCCATCGTGCACTGGGGCAAGCGGTGAGCTCCTGCGGAGGCGCCCAAATTTCCGATTGACACGGCGTCCTCCGCGTGATAAGATGCTCCTGTCGAAGGGCCTGTCCCCCGAGACATCATCAAGTTCATATTTCCGGTGGCTATGACGAGAGGGTCCCACCTGTTCCCATACCGAACACAGAAGTTAAGCCTCTCAGTGCCGATGGTACTTGGCTGGACACGGCCCGGGAGAGTAGGTCGCCGCCGGATCCCATATTCCTCAGTAGCTCAATGGCAGAGCACCCGGCTGTTAACCGGGTTGTTGTAGGTTCGAGCCCTACCTGGGGAGCTGAGCAGCTGTCTGAACAAGGCAGCTGTTTTTGCGTGGCCATAGGCCGGCACAGTGCGCTATAATATTTTTCGATATGGTCCGACCTACATCAGTGGGGGCCGAAGCAGTCCAGAGGACGAAGAGCGGCTGCCGCCAGTGGCGGAAGCAAGCCGCTCTGAGTTCGCGGTAGGATCGGAAAGCCCTCTGGTCGCGCCCGCAGGCGCGAAACCCTTGCCGATCCTATTTGCAGTAAGCATAAAAAAAGGTTGCGGTCCACCGATGGCTGTGATAGAATGGATCCATGAAAGGCTGCCCGAAGGCAGCGTGATGAGGAGGCGTTCCCCATGAGCAAGGTCGTCGTGTTCGATCATCCGCTGATCCAGCATAAGCTGGCCATCATGCGTGACAAGGATACCGGTGCCAAGGAGTTCCGTGAGCTGCTGGAGGAGATCGCGATGCTGATGGTCTATGAGGCCACCCGCGATCTGCCCACCGAGGAGGTCGAGGTCCAGACCCCCGTGGCCACCTGCAAGTGCCGCAAGCTGGCCGGCCGCAAGCTGGCCGTGGTGCCGATCCTCCGTGCCGGTCTGGGCATGGTGGACGGCGTGCTGAACATGGTCCCTGCCGCCAAGGTGGGCCATATCGGTCTGTATCGCGATCCCATGACCCTGGAGCCTGTGGAGTATTACTGCAAGCTGCCCGCCGACAGCACCGAGCGCGAGATCATCGTGGTCGATCCCATGCTGGCCACCGGCGGCAGCGCCAGCGCGGCCATCTCCTTCATCAAGAAGCGCGGCTGCAACAACATCCGCCTGCTGAACCTGATCGCCGCGCCCGAAGGCATCGCGCGTGTGCAGAAGGATCATCCCGATGTCGACATCTATGTGGCCGGCATGGACGATCACCTGAACGATCATGGTTACATCGTGCCCGGCCTCGGTGACGCCGGCGACAGGCTGTTCGGCACCAAGTAAGAGGAACGGTCTTTGATCGCAGCGGTCTGCTTCGATGTGGCTTTCTGCTTATCGAGGCAGGGGTCTCGGCCTGCGGGCCGACCAGGGGCTTTCCGATCGCCCCTGGATCCTTCGGATCGTCTCTCTTATGATGTTGATGGGTATTGCGGCTCCTAAAGGCTCCCTCTCCGAGGGAGCTGGCAAACGCGCAGCGTTTGACTGAAGGAGTCGACGGCGATGCATCTCCCATCAAGCTGCATCAAAGATCTCCCAGGATGAAGGGGCCCTCCCTTCATCCTCTTTTCATAGAAAGGGGCTGCCGCATGGATGTGATCGGGCGTCTTCTGGACGCGGGCTTCGCGCGGGCGATCGTGCTGGATGGGGCGGACTGCGGCATCGCGGAGCGTCGGCTGCTGCTGGCGGTCATGCCGTACGAGGCCGACCTGCCTTCCGGCGAGGGCGGCGCGCGGGTGCATCCGTACTATCCGGCGTCGCAGCGGGCGTATCAGGCCGCGTCGGCGCTGGCCCGCGAGGCGGAAGAGGCCGGTGTGCCTCTGCGCCTGCGCGATGACATCCGCGTGAAGCCCATCTTCGCCCGGATGCCCGGCGCGGGCCGCGGCCGCAGCACGGTCAACGACCTGCCCGGGCTGGGCACGCGCTTCCATGTACAGATCTTCACGCTGGACGAGGCCCTGCCCCTCACCTGCCGGCTGCTGCCCGCTCCGCAGCCCCTGCGCTGCGGCAGCTGCCGTGCCTGCGTCGAGCACTGCCCCACGGGCGCCATCGATGACGAGGGCTTCCACCGTGAGCGCTGTCTGAGGAACTGGCAGCTGGGCAGCAAGCCTGTGCCGGAGGCGCTCCGCCCCCTCATGGGCGACCGGCTGGTCGGCTGTGACGAGTGCCAGCGCTGCTGCCCGGTCAATGCCGCGCCGTCCCGCGCCACCGCGCCGCTCCTGCCCATCGAGCAGATCCTCGCCGACCCCAAGGCCGCCTGCGCCTCGCTGAAGGACCTGATCGGCGCGAACCTGGCCCTGCCGAACCGGGTGCTGGCCCAGGCCTGCCTCATCGCGGGCTGCTCCGGGAGGCAGGACCTGCTGCCGCTGCTCCTCCCCCTGCGCGAGCATCCCTCGCCGATGGTGCGTGAGCAGGCCGTCTGGGCCCTCACGCGGCTGGGGGGCGAAGGCTGATGCGCCGCGTCCTCTGTCTGCTGCTGCCGCTCCTGCTGCTCGCGCTCCCGGCACTGGCGGAGCCCCTCTTCGGCGAGGAGCTGTGCCTGCTGCTGCCCACGCTCACGGCCTCGCAGCGGGCGCTGTATGACACGCTCTATGACGCCCTCCTCGCCGGGCAGGAGGAGATCGTCTTCTCCTCCCCTGTCGCCTATGATGATGTATAGCCCGTGCTTGATGTGCTCGCGCTGGATACGCCGGAGCTGTGCGCCATGGGCCAAACGTGGAGCGTGAGCTATGTGCGCTCCCATCCCGAGGAGGCCACCGGGCTCACCACGCGCCGTACGCTCCCCTCCGGCGCGGAAGAGGAGCTGCTCGCCGCCGCCCGCGCGTTGACCGAGGATCTGCCCGTGGATCCCTTCGATCGCCTGGACGCGCTGCACGAGCGTCTCTGCGAGCGGGTCACCTATGACGCCTCCGGCACCTCACCCCACAGCGCCTGGGGCGCGCTGGTGGAGGGCCGCGCCGTGTGCGAGGGCTACGCCAAGGCCTTCACGCTGCTCTGCCGCCTGGCCGGGATCCCCTGCAGCGTGGCGGAGGGCGAGGCCCTGACGGAAGACGGCGTCTGGGGCAGCCACAGCTGGTGTGTGGCCGTGCCGGACGGCGCCGCCGTGACAGTCGATCCCACCTGGGACGATCAGGACGGCATCCTCCTCACCGACTGGCTGGGCCTGAGCGACGCGCTCCTCGCCGACACCCATCGGCGTCTGCGCACCGCCTCGCGTCTCCCCGCCTGTGAGGCCGAGGGCCTCGACTGGCACACCCGTCACGGTCTCGCGTTCGCCTCCGCCGACGAGGCCTGGCCGCGCTATGCCGCCCTGTCTCCCGGCGAGGTCCTGCGCCTGCGCTTCTCCGATGACGATACGCTCGAGGCCTTCCTCGCGCGCCTCCGTGAGCATCCGGTGTGCGCCTGCTCCTTCTATGCCGGCACCGGGCAGCCCTGCGTGACGCTCATCGGGGAATGACGCGAGGGGCAGAAACGGGCGGGCTCGCAAGCTCGCCCCTACAAGGGCAATGCCGTCAACTTGAGGCATGAGGTCCGGCCGGCAGTCCACCGGACGACCTATCGCCTCCGAAGCGGCCTTCCCCGTCGACCTCTTCCGGCCGCCGAGGCGGTCACCTTCCCCTTTGGGGAAGGCTTTTGGGACTGACGGCAGATGAAGCCCAACTTCTCAGGTGAAGATCGTGGGTTCCCGACATGCTGTATCGGAGTGCACCAAAGCCTTCCCCTTTGGGGAAGGTGGCG
>R28__coassemble_385_pt1 | contig 19304 bp, 17 predicted proteins | sample R28__metabat2_low_PE_026 | metagenome-assembled genome bin R28
GGCCTGCTTGACTTCCCCTCGACCTTGACCTGTCCCCGGGGCGGCCCTGGTCACGAAGGATCCCTCTGAATTCCGACTTCGTCGGAAGGGATCCTTCGTGAAAGGGCCGCGCTTCCCCTCATACGCCGTTCGCCCGCCGCGGCGGCATGGGCCGCGCCTGAGGGCGCGGAGACCCGTCGCCCCGTTCCCAAGGCTCCCTCCCCGAGGGAGCTGTCAAACGCGAAGCGTTTGACTGAAGGAGTTGACGGCGCCACATCGGCATCCCGCTGCATCGGAGCAGCCCAAAAGCCTTCCCCTTTGGGGAAGGTGGCCGCCGCAGCGGCCGGAAGAGGTCAACAGCGCCGCATCACTCATCATGCCCCATCGGAGCGCACCCCCCAAAAGCCTTCCCCTTTGGGGAAGGTGGCGCGAAGCGCCGGATGAGGCTCACGCCGCGCCTGCAGCCCGCCCCATCGGAGCGCATCCCAAAAGCCTTCCCCTCGAAGAGGTCTTGCCGCTCGACTTTCCTCTTCCGTTGTGCTATCATACCCTTCGCAACACATCCTCACGGAGGTCTTCCCATGAAGAAGGACTATCGCCGCACCCTCATCGCCTGCTATCTGGGCTTCATCACCCAGGCCATCACGGCCAACTTCGCGCCGCTGTTGTTTTTGCGGTTCCACACGGAATACAGCATCCCGCTGGGCACGGTCGCCATCATCCCGACGGCGTTCTTCTTCACCCAGCTCATCGTGGACGTGCTCTGCGCGCGTTTCGTGGACCAGATCGGCTATCGACGCTGCGTCATCGCGTCGGAGGTGACCTCGGCCCTGGGCCTGCTGGGCCTCACCTTCCTGCCGGAGCTGCTGCCGGATCCCTTCGTGGGCATCCTCATCAGCGCCATCGTGTATGCCATCGGCAGCGGCCTCATCGAGGTGCTGGTGAGCCCCATCGTGGAGGCCTGCCCCTTCGAGCACAAGGACGCGGTGATGAGCACGCTGCACTCCTTCTATTGCTGGGGCAGCGTGGCGGTGGTACTGCTCTCTACGGCCTTCTTCGCCGTCTTCGGCGTGGGCGCTTGGAAATGGATGGCCTGCCTGTGGGCCATCGTGCCGATCGTGAACATCTTCAACTTCGCCGTCTGCCCCATCGAGCATCTGGTAGAGGACGGCCAGGGCATGACCATCCGCCAGCTGCTGCGGGTGCCGGCCTTCTGGTGCGCCATCGTGCTGATGGTGTGCGCCGGCGCTTCCGAGCTGAGCATGAGCCAGTGGGCCTCCGCCTATGCCGAGAACGCCCTGGGCCTGAGCAAGACCCTGGGCGACCTGCTGGGCCCCTGCCTGTTCGCTGTGTCGATGGGCATCTGCCGCACCTTCTATGGCAAGTATGGCCCGCGGATGGACCTGCGGCGCTTCATGTATGCCAGCGGCGCGCTGTGCCTGGTGTGCTATCTGCTGGCCTCCTTCTCCGGCAGCGCGATGGCCGGGCTGATCGGCTGTATCCTGTGCGGCTTCTCGGTGGGCATCATGTGGCCGGGCACCATCAGCCTGTGCTCCTCCGCGCTGCCCACGGGCGGCACGGCCATGTTCGCGCTGCTGGCCATGGCGGGCGACCTGGGCGGCTCCATCGGCCCTGGCATCGTGGGGCGCGTGGCCCAGGAGGCCGGCGACCAGCTGGCCGTGGGCCTGCGCGTGGGCTGCGTGTTCCCGGTGGTGCTCATCGCGGCACTGGTGCTGCTGGGCAGGGCGCGTACGGGGCACAAGGCCTGAATGGTCAAAGAGCAGGAACGTCACGAACGTTCCTGCTCTTTTTTTGTTCAGACGGCTCCATTTTCCACATCTTTTGCGCTCAGCCTATGGAAAAGCTGCGTCTTTTGTTGTATCATATCCTCAAAAGGCCGATCCAAGGAAGGAACGATCGTATGGAGCGTAAGGACAGGACCCCCGCCATCGCCGCCGTCATCGCAGCCATCATCGTGGTGGTGCTGCTCATCGAGGCGCTCTTCCTCATCAACGACGGCAAGGCCAAAGCGGGCCGGGCCGCCACGATGCTGCTGGACCACATGCGCAGCCTGATGACGCTGACCGATGAGCCCATCGAGCAGATCGTCGCGGAGCTGCCCACCTATGAGGGGACCGGCGTGATCGCGGCCGAGACGAACGGCCACACGATCGTGGCGGCGACCGATCCCACGCTGGTGGGCCAGGCGCCGGACGCGCTGGTGACCGAGGTGCTCAGCTCCTCCGGCGAGGTGCCGCACATCACCGACCTGAACGGAAAACAAGTCTACATCTCCGTGCGGCGCAGCGGCACCACCATCCTGGCCGTGACGCAGTCGCTGCAGGTGGTGCACGGCGACCTCTTCCCGGCGCTGGCCGCGATGGGCGGCTATCTGCTGGTGGTGGCGCTGGCTGTGCTCTCGGTCATCCGGCGCATGATGAGCCGCTATGTGACCGAGACGCTGGAGACCACCACCGACCCGCTGACCGGCTTCGCCAACCGCAAGGCCTATGAGGACGACCTGAACGGCGAGAAATATCCGTCCGTGCCCACCGAGCCCGGCTTCACCTATGTCGCGGTACGGGTGGAGGGCCTGAAGCGGGTGAACGGAGAGCAGGGCCGCGAGGTCGGCGATCGGCTGCTGCGCGGCGCGGCCACACTCGTGGAGACCTGCATGGCGCATTACGGCCGCGTCTACCGCGTGAGCGGCGACGAGTTCGCGGCCATCCTCATCCTGAACCATGACCGTGAGGTCACCATGAAGGAAGAGCTCGCCGCGGCTGTACGTCTTTGGCGCAAGGAGCAGCCGGAGGGCGTCGACCTCGCCGTGAGCTATATGACCCATTCGGAGCAGCCGGAGCTGACCGTACGCGAGCTGGCGCACATCGCCTGGGAGCGCCTGAAGGACGCGCCCGACGCCGCCGAGCTCTGAGCCTTTGCTTTTCCTGTTGTGCTGCTGAAAGGGAGCGGAATAGGGACCATGGTCTACCAATATCAGTATACGCTGACCGCCATCGCGGCCTCCGTGGTGCTCATCATCCTCAATATCCAGCGGCGGAGCTACTCCACCGCCAGGAACCATATCTTCGCCAGCCTGCTCTACAGCAACCTGCTGGCCGCCATCGTGGACGCGCTCTGCTACAGCACGGTCGAGACGCCGGAGCGCTACAGCTTGAGCGTGCTCTATGGCGCCAACATGGTCTACCTTGCCCTGTTCGGCGCGGTGGCCGGCAACTTCCTGCGCTATGTGGCCGCCCTGACCGATGACCGCAGGATCATCAGCCATGCCGGCAGGCTCATGGCCGGCATGGTCGGCGTGGAGGTGGCGCTGCTGCTCACCACGCCTGTCACCCATTGGTTCATCTATTTCGATGAGGCGCTCGTCTATCGGCACGGTCCGCTCTTCGGCGTCATGTATGTACTGCCCATCACGCTCATCGCGGGCTCGGTCGTCCTGCTGCTCGGCAAGGGCCACAGCCTGAGCCGCTTCCAGCGCGTGACGGTCCTCTCAGCGTTCGTGCTCTTCCTGGCGTTCGCCGCGTTCCAGATCGCCGATCCCGCGGTGGACCTGTTCCACATGATCTGCGTGCTGGCGATCTATACCATCTATATCGTGTTCGAGAACCCCGCCTATTATACCTATCACGCCACGCGCTGCCTGAACGCGGCCGCCTTCTACGCGGAGGCGAGCAGCCTGGCGGAGCGGAACATCGACCGGCGCCTGCTGCTGGTGTGTGTGGATGACCGCGAGCGTGACCACGGCCTGCGCGAGGAGATGCTGCGCGTGGGCACGATGGAGGCCGCGGCGGACAAGCTCTTCGGCGAGTTCGGCCGAAGGGTCTATTGCCTGCGCCATGGCCGCATCCTCATCCTGCTCGACGACAGGATGACCGAGGCCCAAGCCCGGGAGCGGGTGGAGCGCGTCTTTGCGCGGGGCATCCGCGTGCGGCATGAGCGCCGCCGGCCCGAGGTACGCGTCCGCGGCTTCCGGCTGAACGAGGTGCATGTCAGCGAGGACTATGTGGACCACCTGATCGAGATCGTGCAGCATGCCCCGACCGAGACGCTCTGCTCCGAGACCGACCTTGCGAAGCTGGTCTACCAGCAGCACCTGGACCGCGAGACCGAGGACGCGCTGCTGAGGGCCGTGCGCGACGACAGCTTCTATATGGTCTATCAGCCCATCTATGATATCCGCCGTGGCAGCTACCATTCGATGGAGGCGCTGGTGCGCATGAACGACGCAGAGGGCAAGCCGGTCAGTCCGGACCGCTTCATCCCCATCGCCGAGCAGGACCGCGCCATCCTGCCCATCGGCCTGATGACGCTGGAGAAGGTCTGCCGCCTGTGGAACGAGCGGGACCTGGCCTCGCTGGGCATCGAGTATGTGGAGGTGAACCTGAGCCCCGTGCAGCTGCTGGAGCCCGGCATGGCGCGGCAGCTGATCGCCGTGCCGGAGAAGGCCCATGTGAGCCCGGAGCACATCAACCTGTAGATCACCGAGACCGCCGAGCTGATCTCCAATGCCGTCTTCCGCCAGAACATGAAGGAGCTGGCCGAAGCGGGCTTCACCTTCTCGATCGACGATTACGGCTCCGGCTTCGCGGCCGCGGACCATCTCTATCGCCTGCCCATCCGTCTGGTGAAGCTGGACCGCACCATCATCTGGGAGGCCATGAAGGATCCTCAGGCGATGACCGTGTTCCGCCACATCATCAGCATGGCGAAGGATCTGGGGAAGGAGATCGTGGTGGAAGGCGCCGAGACCTCCTCGATGGTGCGCACCATCGAGGAGGCCGGCGCGGACTACATCCAGGGCTTCTATTTCTCCAGGCCCCTGCCCGAGGACCGGCTGGCGGCGCTGCTGAAGGAGAGCCGCCCCGTCAGCGGAGCTGACTGAGGGGCCCCCGGATCCATACCGCGGGCCGCACCGCCACGCTGAGCAGCTTCACGCCCAGGCCGAAGAACATGCCGTCATGGCCCACCACGCCGCCGAGGAGCTTCGTGCTGCCGTTGTCGCGCAGCCACCAGCGGGCGTACTCGCAGCGGATGTAGGTGCCATGTACATTGATATACTCGGTCGGCTCGGCGCGGCGGTCCTCCAGCCGGGCGCGCGCCTCGTCCCGGCTGAGGCAGAAGACCGTGTCGGTCACGCCGGGGAAGGTCTCTGTGGGCACCAGGCGGGCCCTTTCCTCCTCGGTGAAGGCCTGCCGCGCGAACTCATCGTTCAGCCAGGCACGCAGGGTGCAGTCCTTCCATTCCACGGGCTTGACCTCTTCATGGAACTTCTTATATTCCAGCGCCTTCTCCGCGATGAGGAGCGTGCGGCCGTCCTCCACCTTCAGCACCCGCCATTCGATGGGCTGGGCGCCGCCGTCCGCGGTCTGGGGGTAGGTCCCCAGGGTGATGATATCGCCGGTCTGCATCTGTCACGCACTTCCTTCGTTCGATCGTATCATCCGATCGCAGATAGGTCCTTTGCAGAAGAGCTCCCCCGGATCCGGGGGAGCTCTTTTCATCAGTTCTTCTGCTTCTTGCGCAGGGGCTCCTTGGTGCCGTCGGGCCGCTGGATGTAGGTGCTCTCCAGCACGGCCTTCATGTTCTCGCGGAAGCCCTCCAGGTATTCCTTGCGCAGGGCGTCGCGCTCCTTCAGCTCGTCGGGCGTGAGGCCCACGGTCTTCAGCTTGCGCGCCAGCTCGTTGATGCGCTCGATCTTTTCATGCTCCATGGGTCAGGCCTTCCTTCCGTAGGTGAGGCGGCGGCACACCAGGCCGATGACCGCCATCAGGAACAGGCAGCCCACCATGATACCGTAGGCCAGCACCTTGCTGTCCCAGCGGTCCACGCCGAACTCGGCGACCACGGCCAGCACCACCAGCCCCACGGTGACCACCAGCGCGCCAATGAAGGGGACCTTCTTCAGCGTGCCCATCCGATAGGCCTGCACGGCCCAGAGGATGATGGCCAGCACGAGCATCACCGCCGAGAAGACCTGCTGCATGTGCACGCCCATATGGATCTCCATATGGCCGTCATCGCGCAGGCTCTCCAGGAAGACCTGCACCGCGCCGAACAGCAGCATGAAGGTGAGCATCATGCTGCCCTCGCGGCGGTCCTTCCGCCGGGCCTGCAGCGCCACGGCCAGGCCGATGAGGATGGCCGCGATGGCCGCGTACTTATAGATCGCGTGCGCGGTGCCGTACTCGGCCTCCACCAGCAGGCCCACAGAGGGCCAGCCCTCCTCCAGATACCAGCCCACATCCAGGCCGGTGCCGGCCTCCGCGATGCGGGCGCAGACGAGCGCCACAGGCAGGCCGAGGGCCAGGCCGTCCAGCAGGGTAGCCGCGCGCACACCGGTCAGCTTCGCGCCCACGAGCATGGTGAGCACCAGGCCCGCGAACGCGCCGATCATGGAATAGCCGCCGTCCCAAAAGTCAAGGGCCTTGATGAGCGGCACATCGCCCAGGTACAGCTTATAGCTGCAGCAGACGAACACCACGCGGCTCATGAACCAGGTGAGCACCACACCGACGCAGCCGATGACCAGCACCCGCCGCGCGTCGGCGCCCTGCCGCATAGCCCAAAGGCCGGCGGAGCCCAGCGCCAGCAGCAGCGCCAGCGCCGCCATCAGGCCATACTCGGTGAGGGGCAGGGAGAAGATCGTCGTCAAAGTCTCCATATTCTCTCCGTGATCAGTCCATGCCGTAGTCGATGGCGGTGGCGAAGTAGATGATGTCGCTCACCGAGCGCTCGGCAGACTTGCTCTTCTGGGAATAGTTCTCGCCGTGGAAGACCATCAGGGAGCTGTTGCCGCCGTCCAGGTTGAAGGCCTGGGTGCAGTCGAGGCTCTTCATGAAGGAGGCCAGCTCGTTCAGGGTGCAGCCGTTGGACTGGGCGGCGTTGCGGCCGTCGACCACCACCATCACATACTCCAGCGGGCCCACCTGGCCGATGGCGCAGCGGGGCTCGTTGCCCTTCGGGTTGAAGTTGGAATAGGTGGAGACGTCCTTCTGCTCGCCGTCGACCACCAGCGCGGGGCCGAAGTTGAACACGTTGATGGGCGTGGCGCCGCTGTCCAGCAGGGCCTTCAGCTCATCGGCGTTGCTGGAGAGGATGATGTGGAAGTCGCCGTTCTGGTCCACGAAGAGGATGTCCAGGGTCTTGGCCAGCTTGGTGCGGTAGACCTGGCCCTGACGGACCACATAGCCGTTGTTGCGGTCGCTGTAATAGTCGCCGCCGATGGCCACGATGGCGTTGTTGTTCTTGGCGATGGTCGAGATCTTGTTGGTCTTGGTCTTGCCGAAGTCGGCGGCCAGGGCGGTGCGCAGCTGGCTGGCATCCGCGATCTTCACATGGGCCACGTTATAGCGGGCATCATCCACCCACACATGCTCCACGGTCACGGTGATGCTCTCGTCGGTGTAGCTCTCCTCGGTGTAGTTGCTGTCGGGAGCGGCATGGCCGGCGGAGAAATCGATGGGCAGGGTGGCAGCCGGAGCCGCGGCCTCGGTCGTGGTCTCCTCGGCGGGCTCCTCCTCGGTGGGAGCGGTGAACAGCTCGGCGCAGGCGACGGACGCGGCCATCGTGAGCACCAGCAGCAGAGCGATCAGCTTCTTCATATCAGTGAGACTCCTTTCCATCCTCGGGTCAGTAGTTCAGCAGCCAGCTGCTGTCCTCGTCCTCTTCCATCTGCTCGTTGCGGTAACGGCTGATGACGTCATCGCTCAGCTTTCCGTTCGGCACCGCCAGGGCGAAGGCGGCCAGCAGCGCCAGGAACAGGACCGCCAGCAGGGCCGTCGTGATGCGCTTCGTCATGCGTGATCCTCCTTGTCAGAGAACACCCAGTTCTGCTGCACGCGGTAGCTCACGAAGTACAGCAGGATATCGATGATCAGCTTGCCCAGCCACAGCGCCACGCCGACGCGCTCCAGGCCCCAGGTGACGCCGGTCGAGACGGCCCAGATGCCCAACGCCAGCAGCGCGTAGCGCCAGCCGGAGGAGCCGGTCTTCTTCGTGGACTGGAAGACGAGCTTCTTGTTCATGAAGAAGTTGCATACCGCGCTCACCACACGGGCCACGGTGGTGCTGATGGGCGCCATGAAGTCCGCCGGCACGCCCATGAGCCGCAGCAGCTGGTAGAACAGCAGGTGCGTCAGCCCCTGGTCGATGACCCAGCTGGCCAGGCTGGCCGCCATGAACTTGATGAAGCCGCCCAGGATCACCTTATAGATCCGGTAGCTGTCGCGGATCGGGTGGAAGTGGGTGCCCTCATTGTTGTTCTCATACACGGTCTTGATGGTGATGGCCTTCATGGGCAGGCCACGGCGCGCGCAGGCGATGAGCACGTTCATCTCGTACTCATAGCGCTCGCCCTTCACCTCCTGCATGAAGCCCAGCTCCTTGCGGCGGAAGGCGCGCAGGCCGGTCTGGGTATCGGGCAGGTACTGGCCATACAGGGCCTTGAACACCGCGCTGGTGATCTTGTTGCCCTTGCGGCTCTTGGGCGGCACGTCCGGCTGGTCGAAGTCGCGGCTGCCCAGGTACAGGGCGTCCTCGCCTTCCTCCAGCACCTTGGCCAGGCGGACACAGTCCTCCACGGTGTGCTGGCCGTCGGCGTCGGCGGTGATCACACCGCTCACCTCGGGCAGCGAGGCCTCGATCCACTTATAGCCGGTCTTCAGGGCCACGCCCTTGCCGTGGTTCACATCATGGTGCAGCACCGTGACGCCCTGGCGGGAGGCCAGATCGTCAAAGATCGGCTGTGTCTTCTGGGAGGAGCCGTCATCCACGATGACCACGTGGCAGAACCCGCCCTCCAGCAGCCGGTCCACATAGGCAGGCAGCCTGTCGTCCGGCTCCAGCGAGGGGATCAGGATGACAGCCTGCCAGGCTTCCTTGCTCATCTTCTCTATCCTTTCCGCCGGAAGGACCGGCGAGGCGATGACACGGCAAAGGCGCGCCGCGCCCGAGCCGCATACCATACGAGATGATAACACATTTATGGGCAGATCGCAAGACGCGCGGCGCGCCGACATGGGCTCCTCATGCGCTTTTTACGGACTTTTCGGCCACGATCGCGGCCGCCACGATGACCGCGCCCGCGATGCCGGCCGCCATCGAGACCACCTGCATCGCCCGGATGCCCGGGCCGTCGATCAGGCTGCCGCCCAGCAGCGAGCCCACGGCGTTGCCCAGGGTGTTCGTCATGGCCATGTAGCCCTGGCCCTTGATGGCGTCCCGCGCGGGGATCCGCTCCTTCACATAGAAGACCGGCACGGCGGCCATCAGGCCCCAGCCCAGGATCTGGGCCATCTGGGCCACGGTCAGCCAGCCGACGGTCGGCGAGAGCAGCGTGCCTACGGCCTTGAGCGCCATGAACGCCCCGGCCACGATATACAGCCTGCGGCAGCCGAACTTCCGCAGCAGCAGCGAGAGCAGGAACAGCGCGGGCAGCTCCACCACGGCGCACACCGACATGATCATGCCGTTCTCCGCCTGGCCGCCGCCCTTGCTGACCACGATCTGGTAGAGGTAGGTGCTGTTCATCATGTGGCTCACATAGAGCCCCACCATGCCCACCAGCAGCAGCGTGAAGGTGGGGTACCGCAGGATGAAGGGCCGCTCCTTCCCCACCGGCGTGGGAGCCTCCATCGCGTCCGGTGCCTTCGCCGTCTCTGTCGTCACGCGGCGGAAGGGGAACGCCTGCACCGAGGCTGTGAACAGCGCGAACACGATGAGCATGCTCACCGGCACCGCGGCCGCGCCCCGCATGGCGATGACCGAGCCCAGCGCCGCCGCCAGCACGGCATAGGCCAGGGAGCCCAGCCCGCGGGCGATGCCCCAGTTCAGCGGGCGGCCGTCCCGCGCGCCCTCGGTGCCCAGCGCGTTCACGAAGGGCAGCAGCAGGAGCAGCATCACATAGCAGCCGCCATAGAGCACCCCGGTGACCAGCGGCGGCCGGTCGAAGCAGACCAGCACCACCGCCGAGAGCGCCGCGGCCCCGATGCCGAGGATCCGGCAGATCGCGCGGACCGTGAGGGCGTCGGGTCGGTCAGCATAGGTGGAGAGCAGCGGCTGCAGCACCGCGGTGAGCAGCCCGGCCGCCGCGATCACGACACCCACCTCGCTGCTCATCAGCCCGCGGTCCAACAGATACACGCTGGCAAAGCCGCTCACCGCGGCATACAGCATCCAGTAGGTCCCCTGGACCAGGGAATAGCGCACGGTGAGCCCGTGGCGCCGGAGAAGCTCCCTCATCGGTCAGGTCTGTTCCTTTCACTTTCCATCGGTCCGGTGCCACTGGTAGAGGCCGGAGATGGTGGCCTTCTTGTAGGTCTCGCAGGTGCAGCGATAGATCTTGGTGTGGTCCACGTTCAGGCGCAGGAGCTGCACGCGCTGGATGACGCCCTTCAGCTTGTAAGGCGCGGGGTCCACCACGATGAGGCGGCCCTCGGTATCGCGGCCGACGATCAGCAGCGCGTGGGCCCAGCCGTTGGCGCGCACCAGCGTGAGCATGATGGGCGACCAGCTGGTGTCAGTCAGGTAGCGGTGGAGCATGTCATCCAGCTCACGGTAGCTGTTGCCCTCAGCCCGTTCGATCTGGGAGAGCATGTCCGTGGCGGCGTCATAGGGCTCGTCGATGTCCCTCTCCCCCACCATGGCCGAGATGGCCCCGGGCGTCAGGTCGATGCCGAGATAAGAGAGCGCCATCGAATAGGCGGCGCGGGTGCACATGCTGTTGCAGTAGTAGGAATAAGCCTTGCCGTTCTTGTCCAGCTTCTGGGTCAGGTCCAGGTCGGAGCCCTCGGCGCCGCCCAGCCAGTAGTCCTTCACGAAGCCGGGATCGGTGTTGTTCTGGGCCACGAAGCGGATGCGCCCCCGGGTGACGCCGATGGGCGCGTTCCTTCCGGAGGAAGTGTCGGCAAAGTCCAGGAAATCGGCCGCCTCCTCCTTAGAGAGGCAGTCGATGAGACGCAGGGCCGCGCTGTCCCCATACACCGAGGCAGGGAGCAGCAGGAGCACCAGCAGGAGCGCGAGCGCACGGCGGTGCATGGGTCACCTCCTTTTGGCTGGGAGACGGCCTGAGATCCGTTGCATATGGAACAGGATGATAGCTTTCGATCGTGAAGTCTGCCTGAGTTCCGTGTGAGCGTCAGCTGTCCCGCCGGCAGAGCGACAGCGCCGCGCCCAGCACGCCGCCCAGCAGCTTCACGGCCAGCAGGGGCATCGCCAGCTCCGGCGCGGCGCTGACGGTAAAGGCCAGATGCGCCGTGAGCGCCGAGGCCGCGCACACCGAGAAGGCCGCGCAGCACCGCCTGGCCCGGGCGTTCATCCCGTGGAGCGAGGCCAGCCCGGGCGTCACGTTCAGATAGAAGATGAGCATGCCCAGCATGCCCTCCGCGCCGATGCCCAGCCTCTCGCCCAGCAGCGAGAAGGGGCGCGCCAGGAACCGCTGCAGCAGCTCGGCCAGGGGCAGGCTGCCCAGCAGCATCACGCAGATGGAGACCACCACGGCCATCGCGTCCTCCAGGGGCGTGAGGCCGGGGATGAGCTCGATGTCGGCGATCATGCGCACCGCGCCCAGCACCAGGCCCACGGTCGCGATGCCCTTGAGCAGCGCGGCCAGCCCGCGGAAGGCGCGGTCCGCCAGCGCGGGGCAGCGGCGCAGCGCCAGCGCGATGAGCCCGGAGAGCAGCGCCAGCGGTACGCACAGCCACAGCGCGCGCAGGCATGGGATGCCGCAGAGCATCGCGCCGACCCACAGGGCCGCGGGCATGGCGATGAGGCCGTCCATCATGCCCCGGGCGAAGCCGTCCCGGTCCTCCGGGGACAGGATGCCCATGCCGGCCGGGATGGTGAAGGACACCGTGCAGCCGAAGGTAGCGGCCACCAGGATACCCGCGAAGCGCCCCACCGCCGCCTCATCGCAGAGGGCGGAGGCCAGCTGCCAGCCGCCCATATCGATGGCCAGGAAGGAGCCGAACATGCCGGGATCCTGCCCCAGCAGGTGATAGAAGGGCGTGATGACCGCCGAGAGCGCGTTCGCCGCCGCCGGGGCCAGCACGATCATGCCGGCCATCGAGAGCGCCAGGGGACCCAGCATCACGAAGGCCTGCTCGAAGGGCTTGCCCAGGCCCAGCCTGTTGCCCAGCAGCCGGTCGACGCCGCCCAGCACCGCGCAGGCCGCGATGATGAGCATCAGCGCGCGGACCATCGCGTCACCTCCGGGCCATCACGGCCTCGATGTCGTGGATGGTGCGCGGGATGCCGCCGGACAGGCACTCGCAGCCGTCCTCGGTCACCAGGCAGTTGTCCTCCAGGCGGAAGCCGATGCCCCACTCCTCATGATAGATGCCCACATCGATGCAGAACATCATGCCGGGGGCGATGGTCTCGGGGGTCTTGATCACGTCATGCACATCATAGCCGATGTGGTGGGCGCCGCCGTGCCACATCAGGGTGCCGACGTCCTCCACGCTCTTCAGCGCGCCGGCCTCCACCAGGCGCTCGGCGTTGAAGCGGCGGATCTCCTGGTCGATGAAGGGCATGGGCAGGCCGGGCTTCACGATGCTGAACATGTGGTCTGAGGTGGCCAGGGCGCACTCATACAGCAGCTTCTGCTTCTCGCTGAAGCGGCCGTTGCAGGGGAAGCCGCGGGACACGTCGGTCGTGTGGTCGTCCCACTGGGCGCCCACGTCGTTCAGGATCATGTCGCCGTCCTCGGCGCGGCCGGTGTAGCTGTAATAGTGGATGCAGAAGTTGTTCTTTCCCGCGCTGATGATGGGCGGGAAGCCGTGCTGCTCCGGGCCGTACTGGCTGAGCACATAGTCGAACTCGGCCTTGTACTGGTACTCATACATGCCGGGGCGGGAGGCGCGCATCATGGCCTGGATGGCCTCGCCGGTGATGGCCTCGGCCTTGCGCACCGCCTCGATCTCGCAGGGCTGCTTGATCAGGCGCAGGCGGCGGAGCAGGTCGTTGGCGCTCTCCACCTTCAGGAAGGCGTAGTCGCTCTGCACCACGCGCAGCAGGGCGTGGGCCGGGCGGTCGATGTCGTGTACGCTGCAGCGGTACAGGTCCAGATAGATGGTGCCGAGGTCCGCGGTCGCCTGGGAGTAGTGGCCGCCGGCCAGCAGCGTGTGCAGGTCGGCCTCCAGCTGGCCCACGGGGCGGATGTCGCTGATGCCGGAGAGCGCCTCGGCCTCGGCCGCGGTCAGGCGGCGGCCGGTCCAGCGCTCGGCGTGGGCGTCGGAGGGCAGCAGGTACAGGCGCTCCTGCACGGCGCCGTTCGCCTTCACCGCCACCAGCACCGACTCCTTCTGCGCGATGCCGGTCATGTACAGGAAGCTGCGGTCGGCATAGAAGGGCCAGTACTCGTCGTTGGTCTTGCGCACGTCCACGCCCGCGAACAGCACCAGCAGCGAGCCGGGGACCATCATGTCATAGAAGCGGGCGCGGTTGCCCATGTGGAAGGACTTGTCCATTTCAGGTCTCTCCTTTATTTCAGATCCTTTTCCAAGTATCGGGATGGAACAGCACCAGGATCGGGAAGATCTACAGGCGGCCGGCCAGCATCAGCAGGCTCAGCACGAGCTTGGCGAAGGGGCCGTAGCCCGCGAAATTGGAGGCCGGGCCCACCAGCCCCAGGCCGGGGCCCACATTGCTGATGCAGGTGAGCGCGGCCGTCAGGTTGGTCTCCAGATCGTAGAGGCCCTCCAGGCTCACCACGAAGGCGCCGATGAGCATGAGCAGGATGTAGATGAAGCAGAACATGGCGATCTGGTGCAGCTGGCTCTCCTCCATGCCCTCGCCCTCATAGCGCACCACCTTCACCTTGCGGGGCTGGAGGGTGCGCAGGATCTGGCGATAGCCCTGCTTGAACATGACGCTCACGCGCACCACCTTCATGCCGCCCGCCGTGGAGCCGGCGCAGCTGCCGATGAACATGAGCACGAAGATGAGCATCTTGGCCTGGATGCACCAACTGTTGTAGTCCGCCGTGGCATAGCCTGTGGTCGACATGACCGAGGCCACCTGGAAGCTGGCATAGCGCAGGGCGTTGCCGAAGGTGCCATAGCTGGGCAGGATGAACAGCGTGATGAGCAGGATGGCGCCGGCGGCGATGCCCAGGTACCACCGCAGCTCCTCGCTGTGGAGGACGCCCTTCACATCGCGCTGCAGCAGCCGATAGAACAGGGCGAAGTTCACGCCGAAGAGCAGCATGAACACCGTGATCACGACCTCCACCGCCACCGAATCGAAGGCGCCCACCGAGCTGCCGTAGTTGCTGAAGCCGCCGGTGCCCGCCGTGCCGATCGCGTGGATGGCCGCGTCATAGGGCGACATGCCGCACAGCAGCAGCGCCCCGAACTCGATGAAGGTGAGCGCGAAATAGATAGTATACAGGATCTTGGCGGTGTCGTGCAGCTTGGGAGCCACCTTGGAGAGGGTGGGGCCGGGCGACTCGGCGCGCATCAGGTGCGCGGAGCGGCCGTTGGTGCTGCTGGGCAGCACGGCCATCGACAGCACCAGGATGCCCATGCCGCCGATCCAGTGGGTGAAGCTGCGCCAGAAGATGACGCCGTGAGGCAGCCCCTCGAAGGAGGTGAGCACCGAGGCGCCGGTGGTGGTGAAGCCGGATACCGCCTCGAAGAAGGCGTCGACATAGTCAGGCAGCAGCCCGCTGAAGAAGAAGGGCAGGGCGCCCACCGCGCTCAGCACGATCCAGCTGAGCGCGGTGATGGCCAGGCCCTCGCGGGCGCGGAGCTGCCCCTCGCCGCGCAGCAGCCGGTGCAGCGGCAGGCCGAGCGCGCAGGCACAGGCGATGGAGAGCAGCATGGCCTTCGCGTCGCCATCGCCATAGAGCAGGGCGATGAGGAACGAGGGGACCATGCAGATGGCTTCCACCAGCAGCAGGGTACCCACGCTGTGGAACACGAGCTTCTTGTTCATCGGCGGATGACCTCGTTCAGGTCGCGGAGGCCGCTCTCGACCGTGGTGATCAGCACATTGTCATCGGCCTCGATGGTGTCGCTGCCGAAGGGCACGATGACTTTGCCCTTGCGCACGATGACCGAGACCTGCGAGTTGCGGCGCATCGTCAGGTCGCGCAGCGGCACGCCGATATAGGGCTCGCCGGCCTTGGCGATGAACTCGATGGCTTCGGCCTTGCCGTCCATGATGCGGTAGAGCTTCTCGGCCGTGGTGCCCGAGCGCGCGATGCGGGCGCGCACATAGCGCAGGATGTTCGCGCTCACGATGGTGCGGGGGCTCACCATGGAGTCCAGGCCCATCTCGCGGATGATATCGGAATAATTGAGGCGGTTGTTCTTCACGATGACCTTCGGCCCCAGCTTGCTGATGTACAGGCCGATCATCAGGTTCTCCTCATCGCGGCCCGTCAGGCAGATGACGGCGTCCATCTGGCGCACGCCGCACTCCTCCAGCACGTCCTGCAGGGTGGCGTCGCCCAGGATCACGTTCACCTGGGGCAGCTGCTCGCTGAGGTAGTCCGCCACCTTCGGGTCGTTCTCGATGATGGTCACCTTCATGCCCACAGGCACCAGCAGCTTGGCCAGATAGTAGCTGATGCGCCCGCCGCCCAGCAGCATCACGTTGCGGATGGGGTCGGCGTTGCGGCCGATGTAGCGGAAGAACGCCGTCACCGTGGCGGTGTCGCCGTCCACGAAGACGCGGTCCTCCGGCCGCAGGATGAAGTCGCCGCCGGGGATGGTGATCTTGCCCTCGCGCTCCACCGCGGCGAACAGCACCTTGGGCATATCGCGCATGCGCAGCGAGATCTATCGGATGGGCATGTTCACCAGGCAGTCGCCGTGCTTGGCGCGGAACTCCACCATCTCCACGTGGCCCTTGGCGAAGGGCACGATCTAGCTGGCGAAGGGGTAACGCATCAGGCGGCTGATCTCCAGGGCCACGGCGCGCTCGGGGTTCAGCGCCATGTCGATGCCCAGCTCATGCTGCAGCAGCGTGAGGCTCTCGTTGTATTCCGGGTCGCGGATGCGGGCGATGCAGTACTTGGCGCCCAGCCGCTTGGCCACCAGGCAGCAGAGCATGTTCACCTCGTCGGTGGCGGTGGTGGCGATCAGGATGTCCGATCGGTCGACGCCCGCGTTGATCAGGGTCTGCGCGTTGGCGCAGCTGCCGTGGACGCACAGCACGTCCAGGTCATCCTCGCACTTCTGCAGCACCGCTTCATCGATGTCGATGACGACCACGTCCTGGCCCTCGGCTGTCAGGTTCCTGGACAGGGTCTGCCCGACCTTGCCCGCGCCTGCCACGATGATCCTCATAGGGAGACCTGCCTTTCCTTCCATACGGTGGGAGAAGATAGCTTTCCAGTTTGTATTGTAGCACTTTTGGGTATGATGTCAATTCGAGCCGCTCCGCGTCATATATCGCTATTGCAAAATGCCCGGTCTTATGCTATAAGATATGAAGGCTTTTTGAGCCGAAGAGAAAAGGGGGATATACCGATGGTCAAGATCTTGACGAGCCTGCTCAGCCCGATCTTCACGCCCATGGGCGTGAGCGCGGCCGACCTGACGGGCTATCTTGAGCTGGTCCAGAACTACGTATGGGGCATCCTGGCGGCGATCGTGCTGCTGGTCATCGTCCTCATCGTGGCCAAGAAGGCAAAGAAGGGCAAGAAGCATGTCATCCGCTGGACCGCGGTCTGCGCGTGGGTCCTGGTGGTGGCCGTGCTGGCCAACTGCATGTGCTATGGTCCGCTGAAGGCGAACATCAACGCCTTCCTGGCGGGCGGCAGCTCCAGCGTCACGCTCTCTGAGGAGACCGTGGCTGCCTCCAAGGCTGCCATCCAGGAGGTGGGTGAGGAAGGCATCGTGCTGGTGAAGAACGATGGCCTGCTGCCCCTGTCCTCCGACACCAAGAAGCTGAACGTGTTCGGCTGGGACTCCACCAACCCGCTGTTCGGCGGCACGGGCTCCGGCTCCTCCGACGGCGCCAGCTCCGTGGGCATCCTGGCTTCCCTGCAGCAGGCCGGCTATGAGACCAACGCCGACCTGACCAAGATGTATACCGACTACCGCGCGGACCGGCCCTCCATCGCCATGTCCTCCCAGGACTGGACGCTGCCCGAGCCCACCGTGGACTACTACACCGACGCGCTGATGTCCGGCGCCAAGGACTTCTCTGACGTGGCTGTCATCGTCATCGGCCGCTCCGGCGGCGAGGGCGCCGACCTGCCCACCGATATGTATGCCGTGACCCATGGCACCTGGAACATCGCTTCCACGATGGCCACCACCGCCTACGGCTACACCAACGGCGTCTACACCAACAACAGCGCCGAGTATGACGACTTCGACCAGGGCGAGAGCTACCTGGAGCTGAACAACACCGAGGAAGCCATGATCGCCAAGGTGTGCTCCGAGTTCGACAAGGTCGTCGTGATCATCAACGCCAACAACACCATGGAGCTGGGCTGGGTGGATGAGTATCCCCAGATCGGCGCCGTGCTGCTGGCCCCCGGCGCTGGCAACACCGGCTTCATCGCCCTGGGCGAGATCCTGAACGGCACGGTGGATCCCTCCGGCCGCACCGTGGATACCTTCGCCAAGGACCTGACCGCCGCGCCCTGGTACAACAACTGCGGCAACTTCTCCTACAACAATGTGGAGAGCTTCCGTCAGGAGCTGACCCTGGACAGCGCCTATGAGGGCAACGTAGCCTTCGTGAACTATGTGGAAGGCATCTATGTCGGCTACAAGTTCTATGAGACCTACTACACCGAGCTGAAGGCCGCCGGCCAGGATGCCGACGCCTGGTACGACGCGCATGTGCAGTACCCCTTCGGCTACGGCCTGAGCTACACCACCTTCACCCAGGAGATCACCGCCTTCGAGGATAAGGGCGACAGCATCGCCATGACCGTGAAGGTGACCAACACCGGCACTGTGGCCGGCAAGGACGTGGTGCAGGTCTACGTCGGTGCCCCCTATACCAACGGCGGCATCGAGAAGGCCTCCGCCAGCCTGATCGACTATGCCAAGACCTCCCTGCTGGCGGCCGGCGCCTCCGAGGAGATCAGCTTCACCCTGGCCAAGGAGGACATGGCCTCCTATGACTCCAACGGCCTGAAGGTCGTGGGCGGCGGCTATGTGCTGGAGGCCGGTGAGTACACCATCTCCATCAACAGCGACAGCCACACCGCGCTGGACGCGAAGACCTTCACCGTGGCCACCGACATCGCCTATGGCACCGACCTGACCGCCGCCACCACCACCGACCTGGAGCAGGCCGGCACCCGCGCCTCCGACAAGGCCGCCGTGTCCAACAAGTTCCAGGACTACAGCCGCGGCAGCTTCGTGCAGCTGAGCCGCGCGAACGGCTTCGCCAACTATGACGAGGCGACCGCCGCCCCCGCCGCCGAGGCCTATGTGATGGACGACGCCACCCTGGCCGCTGTCCGTGCCGTGTCCTCCGTGGCCTATGACGGCGTCCTCTATGACGACGCCTCCGACACCATGCCCACCACCGGCGCCAAGAACGGCCTGACCGTGGCCAAGCTGCGCGGCGTGGCCTATGATGACGAGCAGTGGGACAAGCTGATCCAGCAGATGAGCGTGGATGAGATGTCCACCCTGATCAACATGGGCGGCTGGGTGACCCAGAAGATCGACTCCATCGGCCTGGTCTCCACCAGCAACTGCGACGGCCCTGCCGGCCTGAACAACTTCATGACCGGCGCCCAGGGCACCGCCTTCCCGGCCGAGGTCATGATGGCCCAGACCTGGAACACCGAGCTGATCGAGAAGATGGCTGAGGCCATGGGCCAGGAGTATGCCGATGTGGAGAACTACGGCATCTATGGTCCCGCCATGAACACCCATCGCACCGCCTTCGCGGGCCGCAACTTCGAGTACTTCTCCGAGGACGGCGTGCAGGCGGCCAAGATGGCCGTGGCCGTGGTGAAGGGCCAGCAGTCCAAGGGCTGCTACAGCTACATCAAGCATTTCGCCCTGAACGACCAGGAGACCAACCGCTGCACCTTCGTGCTGACCTACGCCGACGAGCAGGCGATCCGCGAGATCTACCTCAAGCCCTTCGAGGCCGCGGTGAAGAAGGCCGACGCGCACGCGGTCATGTCCTCCTTCAACTTCATCGGCGATGTGCCCTCCTGCGCCAACGGCAGCCTGCTGCAGGATGTCCTGCGCGGCGAGTGGGGCTTCCAGGGCATGGTGTGCACCGACTATGACGGCTCCTACGGCTACATGGTCGTGGACAACATGATCCGCAACGGCGGCGACCTGTGCCTGGGCTTCGGCAACGCGTCCAACCCCGCC
>R28__coassemble_390_pt1 | contig 19143 bp, 19 predicted proteins | sample R28__metabat2_low_PE_026 | metagenome-assembled genome bin R28
GCCACGAGCACCTCGTGGCACACCGAGCAATGCTTGCCTTCGGTCAGGCCCGTCGCCGTACAAGTCGCGGCTACCGCAGCGTCGATCACTTCGGTGTGTCCGAACGCCTCCACCTCGGTCTGCGCCACGAGCACCTCATGGCACACAGAGCAATGCTTGCCTTCGGTCAGGCCCGTTGCCGTGCAGGTCGCGGGCACCGCCTCATCGATCACTTCGGTGTGCGCGAGCTTCGACACGGTCTCCTGCGGCACGATCACCGTCTGGCACACAGAGCAATGCTTGCCTTCGGTCAGGCCCGTCGCCGTGCAGGTCGCGGGCACTGCCTCGTCGATCACTTCGGTGTGCGCGATCATCGGCGTGGTCTCCTGCGGCACGATCACCGTCTCGCACACCTAACAATGCTTGCCTTCGGTCAGGCCCGTCTTCGTGCAGGTCGCGGCAACCGCCTCGTCGATCACTTCAGTATGATCGATCATCGGCACGACCTCCTGCGCCACAAGGACCTGACCACACTGCAGGCAAACGGAGCCCTCGGTCAGGCCCGGTTCCGTGCAGGTGGCCGCCACCGCGGCCAGGGTCTCGATCTGGTCGGGGTCGTCATGCTGACAGTAACCGGTGATGCTCATCGGATACATCGCAAGCGTCGTATCGAAATATGAATAGATGAACGTCTGCGTCCCGCGAGAGAATTTGTAGCTGTTATCCTCCAGCACCTCATCCGGCAGCACCATGAACAGATCGCTGCCATAGGTCACAGGCAGCAAGCAGTTCGTCACATCCACCAGTCGGTTGCCGGAGTTGCGATGGACGATGTTCCACATATGCGCGCCGCCGCTCATCGTGCCAGTCACGCAGTAACACTCGAGCGAGCTGTCATCAAAGCTGGCCTGGTCGACCAGATACTTGAAAGCCTTGGCGTAGCCCTCGCAGACCACCTTCGTATCGGGATCGTCATCAAAGACCCACACCAGCTGCCAGGGGTCGCTCACCGCGTCCGTGTCGAACCCGGACGTAGCCGCATCAGAATTATATTCCGTCAGATCGCGGATCCGCTGCGCGAAATAGGCCAGCTTCGCGGAGTCGCTCTTCCCGGTCGCCGCGCTGACGATGCCCTTGGCCGTGGCAGCAGCCTTGGCAGGGATCGAAGTCTTCGAGGCATCAGTTGTCGTTTTATACTGTGCATCGTCATCCGGATCGGCATAGGCCTCACCGACATAATAGATGCAAATGTAGGCGTTCGTTCCGGCGGAAACATACTACCCGGTCTCATCAGACCAAACTCTATATTCCTCCGAGCCATAGGCGACCCTTGCGGTCGACCAGTAGAATTCATATGGGCATTCATACTTGACCATGAACATCAGATCGAACAGCCCCATATCGATCGCGCGCTTTTCATCGACTGCCGCTCCGATGGCATCCCAGTCCACACCCGAGTCATCCTCGAGCCAAATGCTCTCCAGCCCGAGCTCCTCCGCGGACCAGGTGCCCGTCTCACCGAAGACGTCCCAGCCGATCCCGATCACGGTATCTGTCCGGGTGCCGGCCGCGATCTCGATGGCCGCGGCCTTCAGCTCCTGAAAGATCGCCAACTCGACCTCATCCAGGAAAGCCGCGCCGTCCTTCGATGTGGGGATGCCGGACGATGAGAAGAGGCTGCGGATATAAGCATCCTCATAGCGGCTGTAATCGACGCCGTCATCCTCTACAGACATCTCCGCGGCATGATATATGGGCTCCTCGGCCACGGCCGGCACCATCGCCCACAGCACCAACGCCGCCGTCAGCAGCAGGAACAGCTTCTTCATCCTGGCTCCCCTCTCTCTTATCGGCCGAGCATCGCGGCGCCAATGATGCCGGCGTCGGGGCCGAGCTCCGCGATCTAAACACGGCTGCACGGCATGGTCTTATACAGCAGATACTTGGGCAGCTCGGCGCGCACCGCGTCCAGCAGGAAGTCGCCAGCCTTGCTCACGCCGCCGCCCAGCACGATGACCTCGGGGTCGAGGAAATGGATCACCGTGGCGATCGCCTGCGCCAAATTGCTCACATAGCGGCGGAACACCTTCAGGCCGATGGTGTCGCCCTCCTTCGCGGCGTCGAAGACCATCTTCGCGTTGATCTTCTGCGGATCGCCGCCGCACAGCTGCATGATCATGCTCTGGGGGTGCAGCGCCACCGACTGCCTCGCCATACGGATGATGGCCGTGGCGGAGCAATAGCGCTCCAGGCAGCCATGGTTGCCGCAGGTGCAGGGCTCGCCGTCGATCTCCATGATCATATGGCCGATCTCGCTGCCCACGCCATGCGCGCCGCTCCACACCTTGCCGTTGATCACGATGCCGCCGCCCACGCCGGTGCCCAGGGTCATGAACACGCTGGAGCCGGTGCCCTTCGTCTTGCCCACCACGCTCTCGGCCAGGCCGGCCACCGTGGCGTCGTTATCCACATAGATCGGCTTATCGATATGCTTGCGGAACTCCTCGACGAACGGCACATCATGCCAGCCGAGGTTGGTGCAGAAGGGCACGATGCCGGTGCGCGGATCGATCACGCCGGGCAGGCCCACGCCCACCGCCTTCAGCTCAGCCATCGTATAGCCGGAGCGGGCGAGCGTCTCCTTCGCACACTGCGCCATCTGGGCGATCTGGTCCTGATAGGGCAGATCTGTCCTCGTCACGATGCCGCCCTTCTCCAGGATCTTGCCGTTCTCGTCCACCACACCCATCTGGATGCCGGTGCCGCCCACGTCGATACCGATATATACCATGGAAATATCCCTCCTTCAATGATCGCGCATATTTTACTCCACATCTGTCCCGAATGCAAGACGGGATCACAGATAGCACGCGTTTTCCTGCCCCTGGCGATAGCTCCCGTCCAGGATGTGGCCCCACCATGCCCGGTGCTCCAGATACCAGCGGATCGTCTCCCGGATGCCCTGCTCGAAGCGGATCCGCGGCTCCCAGCCCAGCTCCGTCCGGATCCGCGTGGCGTCGATCGCGTAGCGCAGGTCGTGCCCCTTGCGGTCCTCCACATGGGCGATCAGCGACTCCGGCTTGCCCAGCTCGCGGCAGATGAGCCGCACGATATCGATGTTGCGCTGCTCATTGCTCCCGCCCACGTTCCAGACGGTGCCGGGCGCCGCCTCCCGCAGGATCAGGTCGATGGCGCGGCAGTGGTCCTCCACATGCAGCCAGTCGCGCACGTTCAGCCCCGCGCCGAACACCGGCAGCGGCTCATCGTTCAACGCGCGCTGGACCATGCGCGGGATCAGCTTTTCCGGGAACTGCCACGAGCCATAGTTGTTGGAGCAGCGGCTGATGGTCACCGGCAGCCCGTAGGTCCTGTGCCAGGCCTGCACCAGCAGGTCCGCGCTCGCCTTCGAGGCGGCATAGGGGCTGGAGGCGCGCAGGGGCGTCTCCTCCGTGAAGCGCAGCTCGGGCCGGTCCAGCGGCAGGTCGCCATAGACCTCGTCGGTCGAGACCTGATGGAAGCGCTCCACACCATGGCGGCGGCAGGCCTCCAGCAGCACCTGCGTCCCCACGATGTTCGTGCGGATGAAGGCCCCGGGACCATCGATGCTGCGGTCCACATGGCTCTCGGCCGCGAAATGCACCACGATGTCCGGCCGCTCCTCCAGAAAGACGCGGTCGACCGTCTCCTCCTCGGTGATATCGCCCCGAATGAAGCGGAAGCGCGGATCCTCCATCACCGGGTCCAGCGTCTCCAGATCGCCCGCGTAGGTGAGCGCGTCCATGCACACGACGCGGCCGGTGTGCTCGCGCAGCATATGGAAGATGAAGTTCGATCCGATGAAGCCCGCGCCGCCTGTCACCAGCAGGCACTTTCTTTCATAGGCATCACGCGCCATAGATCACACGTCCTTCCGCCACCGCCAGCAGATGCGCCCCGTACGGCGACTTCCCATACCGCTCCGCCGACTGGAGCAGCACGTCCCGGTCGATCCAGCCGTTCTTGTAGGCGATCTCCTCCGGCGCCGAGATCATCACGCCCTGGTGCTTCTCCACCATGCGCACGAAGTTGCCCGCGTCGATCAGGCTCTCCATGGTGCCGGCGTCCATCCAGGTGAAGCCGCGGCCCAGAAGCTCCACCTCCAGCAGATCCCTCTCCAGATACAGCGCGTTGAGCGTGGTGATCTACAGCTCGCCGCGGTCAGAGGGCCGCACATGCCTGGCCAGGTCCGACACGCCCTTCGGGTAGAAGTACAGCCCCGTGACGGCATAGTTGCTCCTGGGCTGCGCCGGCTTCTCCTCGATCGACAGCACACGGCCGCCCTTGAACTCCACCACGCCATAGCGCTCGGGGTCCGGCACGTAGCAGCCGAAGACCGTGGCGCGCCCCTGCTCCGCCTTGGCCTTGGCCGAGCGCAGCAGCCTGCCCAGGCCATTGCCGTAGAAGAGGTTGTCGCCCAGCACCATCGCGCAGGGCTGCCCGGCGATGAAGTCCTCTCCCAGCAGGAAGGCCTGCGCCAACCCGTCCGGCGAGGGCTGCGGCTTATAAGAAAGAGACAGTCCGAACTGCGATCCGTCCCCCAGCAGGCTCGCGATGCGCGGCAGGTCCTCCGGCGTCGAGATGATGAGGATGTCGCGGATCCCCGCCAGCATCAGGGTGCTCAGCGGATAGTCGATCATCGGCTTATCGTAGACTGGCAGCAGCTGCTTCGAGGTGACCAGGGTGAGCGGATACAGCCTCGTACCCGCGCCTCCGGCCAGGATGATGCCCTTCATGCTCCGGTGTCCCTCCATCGACGGCCCGGAAGGCTCCGGGCCTCATTTCCCTTGTTCACGATCTTGTCCGATCGTTCAGTCATCCAGATCGTAGACGCTCCGTGCCCGCAGGCCCTCGATCGAGCCGCGGAGGACCTTCACCAGGCGCTCGCCGCCGTCCATGTCGAAGGCGTTGTCCTCCAGCACCAGCCGGGGGTCGTCCGACTCGATCCACACCCGATGCGCAAAGGCTCCGGCCTTCACGCGCACCAGGTCCTCGCCCGCCTTCTCCACGGTGAGCGCCGGATCGATGAAGTCGAAATGCTTCGGAGCGCAGAAGAGCGCCGTGCCGCGCGACACGGTCTCCCCGCCGACCTCCAGGCTGAAGGACGCGTAGCTCGCGGTCAACTCCGCCTCCGGGAACGCGTGCTCCTCCAGCCATACCGCCGAGAGCGGCGGCACACGGACCTCTTCCGCGCCTTCCTCGATCACCGAGGCGTCCGGCCTGCGGAGCGACCAGCGCACCGTGCCTCGCACCTCCGTCAGCGTCTCGTTGCTCACGTTGAGGCGGATGCTCTTTTCGATGGGCCGCGTGCGGAACTCGTTGATGTGCGGCTCCTGGTCGATCTCGCCATGCTCCTCACAGGAGAGCAGCACCGGCGCGAAGCAGCGGCGCTCCGCGTAATGCAGCGCCTTCCAGCAGCCCTCATAGTCGATCGACGACCAGGAGGCCACCGGCCAGCAGTCGTTCAGCTGCCACACGATGGCGCCCATGCTCTCGCCGCGGTGCCTGCGCCAGTGCTCCACGCCATAGCGGATGGCCTCCGCCTGCAGCAGCTGGCTGGCATACAGCAGCATATCGAAGCTGTTGGGATAACGATAGATCTGGCTCAGGTAGGACAGGATCTTGCCATTGGCCGACTTGTTCCTCTGGTGCCGCTCCATCACGCGGGAGAACACGTTCCTGTCGCGCGGCTCTGTGAAGCGCTCCACGCTCCGCAGCAGCGGAAAGGACTGGAAGCCGAACTCGCTCACATAGCGGAAGCGGTACTTCCGGTATTCGGTGAAGGGCTTCTCGCCATGCCACACCTGCCAGAAGTGCACATCGCCCCGGGACGGGTCCTGCGGATCGTCGAAGCAGCCGCCGGAGGAGGGGCTGCTCGGCCACCAGAAGGTCTGCGGCGCCACCCGGCGGCAGATCTCGGGCAGGATGTACTCATACATCTTGATGTAGTCCGCCACATGGCTCCGCCGCTTGGGACCATAGTCGTCCGAGCCCTTCACCAGCGCGTCGTTCGTCTGCGACATGAAGTCTTCCATCTCGTTGTTGCCGCACAGCAGCGCCAGGCTGGCGTGATGGCGCAGGCGGCGCACGTTCTGCTCCGTCTCCAGCCTGATGGACATCTCGAACGCCGGCGTCAGGTCATAGAAGGCACAGGCATACATCAGGTCCTGCCACACCAGCAGGCCCAGCTCATCGCAGATATCATAGAAGAAGTCATCGGGATAATATCCGCCGCCCCACACGCGGACGGTGTTCATGTTCGCCAGCCGCGCGTCCTCCAGCAGGCGGCGCGTGCGTTCCGGCGTGATGCGGCTGAAGATGTTGTCCTCCGGGATATAGTCCGCGCCCATCGCGAAGACGCGGATCCCGTTGCATTCATGGCAGAAGCTCTCGCCCCAGGCGTCCTTCTCGCGCGCCACGGTCAGGGTGCGCAGGCCGATCCTGCGCTCCCACGCATCCTGCTCTCTGCCGTCCGCCTCAAGCGTCACACGCACCGTGTAGAGCGGCTGCGCGCCATAGCCCGCTGGGTACCACAGCTGTGGATCGGCGATCTCGACCCTGCCCCGCGCGTCCGACACGTAGGTCCTGCCGTCCGGCGCCGTCACCACAGCCTTCCAATCCCCGCGGCCCTCCAGCTCGGGCTCGATCTGCAGCGTCACCCTGCCAGGCGCATGCTCCTGCAGCACCTGCACGGTCAGGATCCGCCCAGCGTCTATACCCAGCAGCGAGATATCACGCCAGATGCCGGCATCCGGCAGGCGCGGGCCCCAGTCCCAGCCGAACATGCAGTGGGCCTTGCGCAGGTGCGAGAAGCCCGGCACCGCGTCGGAGGACTCCCAGCCGGGGCTCTGCTCGTAGGCCTCCGCCACATACTTCAAAGGCGATGCGAACACCGCCTCGATGCTGTTCTCCCCCTCACGCAGGAGGGGCCTCACATCCACCGTCCAGGTGACATGCATGTTGTCGGCCGCCAGCACCTGCGTCCCATTGACCGAAACGCGGCACAGCGTATCCAGCCCGCAGCACTCCAGCAGCACCTTCTCATGCGCGAGCAGCTCCGCGTCCACCGTGAAGCGGCGGGAGAAGCGCCAGTCGTGCTCCATCAGCCCGAAGGCCTGGTGCTCGTTCTCACGCCAATAGGGATCGGGCAGGCTCCCGTCCGCGATCAGCGCCGCGTAGACCGAGCCCGGGACCACCGCCTCGTGGATCCGCTCCTCCCCGACCCTGTTCAGCTCCCAGCTGCCGTTCAGTGAGACCTTCCTCATCCTCGCGCCCTGCCTTTCGGTCATGTCTGAAATAAGACCTTTCGCGGCCGCTCTTCCCGATCCCTGCCGGAAGGAGGACGAACACAGTCAAAAAAGTTCCGCTGCCCATATCGGGAAGCGGAACGCTCCGTCACTCCTCGGCCATCAGGCGTCGGAAGTCCCTGTAGCTGAGCAGCTCGCCGCTCTTGCTCAGGATGATCTTCGCCTTGCCGGCCTGCTCCTCCAGCTTCTTCTGCTCGATCTGCAGCACCATCGTGGTGAAGGCGCTGTCTGTCTTGCCGTCACGGGCACGCGCGCGGCGATGGGCCAGCGTCTCGGCCGGGGTCGAGTTCAGCAGGATCGGGATGTCCACACCGTGCAGATAGTCGCTGTTGCCATGCGTCCATTCGATGATGAGCACGCTCTTGCCGCGCATATCGACGGTCTCATACCAGAGCTCCTCCGGCACACGGCCCATGCGCTTGAGCGGGATCGCGTCGTCGCCCCGCTCGAAGGCCGCGATGATGCCGTTCACCTCGTCGAAGTCCGTCTCGTTCGGCGTGCCCAGATAGGCCGTCAGCGCCATGCGGCCCGCCTGCTGGTAGGCCGCCAGCCAGGGGCGTCCCGCGCACTGGGCGGGGTCGGCGTCCACATCGCGGGCCCACAGCTCGCGCAGGGCCTGGCCCATCGCGTCCTCATAGCAGCCGCTGTCCAGCAGGCCGCGCAGGCCGCCCACACGGTACACGCGCTGGCGCTCCAGGTCATTGTCGCGGGGGATGCGGCGGGGATAGTTGTCGCCGCTCAGGATGTACGCGCCCACGCCGAGCCCGTTCAGGTAATACGCCAGCACCGAGGCGATCTCGCTCTTGCCCACGCCGCTGCCGCCGCACACGCAGAGGACCGCGCGGCCATGCGGCGCCGTCTTCAGCCTCTCGGCCAGCATCCCCTTCAGCGCGGGAAAGATGGCCTCCGCCTTCTTCACATGCTCCGCGCCGATACACACCTTGTCACCGGGCATGTCCCCATGGGGGATGCTCTCGGGCACCTCCACCGGCGTCCAGTCCTTTTCAAGGATCTCGCTCAGCTCCATCGTCATCATCCTCCGTCGATCGTCTCATCGTCCGTCCGGGAGCGGATCCCGGCTCGTGGCCGCGTCGCCGAAAAAGAACATCGCGTCCTGCAGGTCGGTCTCGAGCATCGTGCCGGCGCGCACATACGCCATCGCGCGGGCCAGGCTGCGCGACCGATCGTAGCTGACCGCGTGGAAGCGGATCTCGCCGTCCTCCACCGTCATATAATGGGCCCGCTTGTCCCGGTCATCCGGACGCCTGTAGCTGACCGAGCCGCTGTTGAGCCACAGGCAGCGGTCGTCCAGCCTGTGCACACACCGCCTGTGCGTGTGGCCGAAGATCATCCGGCGCTCCTCCGCCTCCGGGCCGTCATACCATTTCGACCAGAACCGGTCGAAGTCCTGCAGGCTCTCCGGCATTTCATAGGCCAGCGGGCCTTCGTGCATCTGGTGCTGCAGCAGATAGGCGATGCCGTCGGCCCGCAAGGAAAGATGCATGGGCAGCGACCGCAGAAAGTCCGCGTCCTCCGGTGTGACGCGGTCGCAGTTGTCGTGCACCCATTTGTACTGCCTTGTCCCGCGAAAGCGCTCCGTCTCGCCGGAGGCCAGCACATCCAGCAGATGCCGGTCATGGTTGCCGGATACGCAGCGCACGCCATGCTCGCGCACCCACGCGATCGTCTCATGGGGATCGGTGCCGTAGTCCACCAGGTCGCCGGCGCACCAGATCTGGTCCACCGCTCCGGCGTCCCGCTCCACCGCCCTCAGCGCGTCGATGTTCGCGTGGATATCGGATATGATCAGCAGCCTCATGCTCTGCCTCCCATCCTTCAGCTGTGCCTGACCGTATAACGCATCGCCTTCAGATCGGCCTCGAGCGTAGCCCAGTCACCGCCATGTCGCCAGCTCAGGCGGAGCCTGTGCTCCTCCGGCTGCTCCGCCGCGATCTCCGCCTCCTCACAGAAGACAGGATGCCCGTTCCGCAGCCGCAGCAGCTCCACCTGCTCCCGCACCACGGGCCGGGCCAGCCGCTCGGCCGCCTGTTCCTTCGTGAAGGCCGTGCGGTTGATCTCACGGTTGTCCGCCTCGGGATCGCGCTCGAAGACGTCCAGGTCGTTCTCGCCCGCCAGCAGGTCCAGATACCAGACCTGCGGCTTGCCCGGCATGAACAGCTGGATCGCGCGGGCCATCGCCAGCCTGCGCTCATCGGCCCCCAGCGCCGAATAGTAGGTGATGTCCATCTGATAGATCTAAGGCCGTTCGCCATGGATCATCTTCTTGCGGCCGCCCCGCGCGATCAGCCTTTCGATCAGCGCGTCCACACGCTCATCCGGCAGCAGGCCCCGCGCGTCGCGCATCGGGATGCCGTCATGGCAGCCCAGCATGTTCACCGTATGGATGCCGTCCCGCACCTGCTCCGTGGCCCAGCGCGCCAGGTAGGTGGCGTCGCCCATGTCCAGCGCGTCCAGGATGAGCGCCGGCAGGAAGTAATCATACACCGGGCAGCCCAGGTCCGTCAGCTTGCGGTAAGCGCCTGAGGCATAGGTCGCGTGGATCTATGGCAGCACCTGCAGGCCGTGCGGCTCCGCCATCGCGCGCAGCCTGTCCAGGATCTGCCAGGTCTCCGGCTCGTTCATGAAGTTCAGCCGCCCCGGCTCCTTGTGCAGGCGCGTGTAGGCGTCCAGGCGCAGCATCGAGGCCCCGTGCCCGGCCAGCTGGCCCATCACCTCATCATACCACCGCCACACCAGCGGGCTCCGCACGTTCAGGTCCAGCTGGCCCATATAGCGGCGCCGGCTCTCCAGCAGCGAGATGGCCGCGTCCTTCTGCGTCTCGAAGCCGGAGAGATCCATCTCCTTCGGCCGGAGCCCCCGTGCTCGCTTCGCCTCGATGCGCTCCGCCAGCCGGCGCGCCGTGTCATAATAGCCGCCGCACAGGGGCAGCAGATCGAACACATCCACCGGCGGGTACATCACCTTCTGATAGAAGGTGTTCCAGTAGGGCACCTCGCGGCCGTCGGGCATGCGGGCCATCAGGATCGGCAGGCTGTCCTTGCGCAGGCTCATGCCGGCGAACTTGTCCGGACGCGGGCGGATATAGCCCTCCTCCGTCCGCTCGCCGCAGCCCTCCCAGAACCTGTTCCAATCGATGAAGAAGTCCCGATAGGCCGACGCCCGGTCGCCCTTTTGAAGGATATCCTGGAACTGGGGCGACAGCACCGAAAGATGGTTCAGGATCAGGTCGAAGGTCAGATCGATGCCCATGTCCCGCAGCGCCTTCAGGTCCTCCGCCCGGGCCAGAGAGGGGCACAGATCGTAGGTGATCACCGAGAAACCGCCGTCGATATCCGTGTTGAACACCGTCGGCAGGATATAGAAGGAGCGGAACGCCCCACGCAACGCGTCGCTGCCCAGGAGCTCCGCCGTCTCCGCCATGTTCGCGCCGATGCTGTTCGGATACGCGTTGAACATCGCGCCAAGCCGCATAACGCCACCACCCGTCCTGTTATCTGCCGTTGTCCCGCGCCGTATAGACGGCGCGTTTCTCGTTCCTCGGGCCGAAGACGCCCGTCTCGACCCACTCGGTCACCTCACAGCGGCCGCCCTCGAAGCGGAAGCGGAAGCGATCCTCGTCCTCTGTCTCATACCACAGGACCGAAAGCTCCAGCTCATCCTCCGCGTTCCACCAGGCCGCGCAGGCCACGTCGGTCACGATCTCGTGATGGTCAGTATAGACCAGCTTGCCGGTCGCCCGTCCGCCGCGCATGTCCGCCACGATGGTCCTTTCGGTCCCGGCCTCCGTGCTCACGAGCGTCAGCCGCCCGTCCGCGCAGCGCAGCCGGATCCTCTCCGCGCCGGGGCGATCCTCATTGTGCTTCGCCATCCCATACATGATCGCGAAGCTGATGCCGCCGTCCCGGGCCGTCAGCTCCACATCCAGGGGGCGCTCCGTCCGGTCGGTCACGGAGGCTGCCGGGCGCGGGATCGCCAGGCGGCGCAGCCTTTCCTCCAGGCGCTTCGTCTCTTTGCCCGGCGTCAGCGGTTCATCCGAGAGCTGGGGCAGCAGGATATCGAAGAGCGCGTTCAGCGTGGCCTGCGGGCCGTGCACCGGCTGATCCGCGCCGATCTTGCCCTTGAGCAGCTCCAGCTCGTTGTGCGACATATGCTCGCCCAGATAGCCCGCCTCATGGATCGACACGATCAGGTCCAGGCTCGGCACCACCACGCAGAACTGGCCATACGCGCCGTCCGCGCGGTAGCTGCCCTCCGGGCGGCACATCCAGATCTGGTAGCCATAGCCGCAGCAGTTGTCATAGATCCAGGGCGTGTGCGCGTGGGCCGGCGACGTATCCTGCAGCGGAGAGGTCGCGTCCTTCACGAACCGCTCGTTCAGCAGCCTCTCGCCCTCCCATACGCCGCCGTCCAGGTACAGCTTCATCAGCCGCAGGTCGTCCTCGTTCGTGGTGAACATGCCGTGGCCGCCCAGGCAGGTGCCGTCATCACCCACGCGGCACATCACATGCCGCCCGTCGATGCCGATCTTGCCGAAGAGGCGCGTATCGAGATAGTCCACCATGCTCAGGCCCGAGACCTTCTCCACCACCGCCGAGAGCACCGCCGTGCCGTGGGTGTCATACCGCCACCACTTGCCGGGCTCATGCGTCATCGACAGGCTGAAGAAGCGCTCCAGCCAATCCTTCGGGTAGCCTGCATCCTCCTGCTCACTGCCGCTGGCCATCATCAAAAGATCCCGCACCGTCACCAGCCGGGCCCGCTCGGTCAGGGGCCGCGGCATCCTTTCGGGCAGGATATCGCATACATGGTCGTCCAGCGAAAGCAGGCCCTCACGCTCCGCCAGGCCCACCGCCGTGGCGGTCCAGGTCTTGCTCAGGGAATGCAGCGCGTGGTGCAGCTGCGGGGCATAGGGCGCCCACCAGCCCTCCGCGCAGACCTTGCCATGCCGCATGATCATCAGGCCGTGCATCTGGGTGAAGCCGCCGCCCTCGAGCGTATCCAGCAGCTCCATCACCGCGCCGCTCGGGATGCCGACCGCCTCCGGTGTACACCGTTCGAATTCCTTGCGCATGCTCCTTGTCGCTCCTTCGATCTTCAGTCCTCCGCCGGCGGCTTCGTCGAGGCCCTCCGGTCCAATGTCAGGGGGAAGATATGCTCCATGGGCACCTTCTCCCCCGCGATCTGCTTCTCCAGCAGCGCCACCGCGGTCTCGCACATCGCCTCGATGGGCTGCCGCAGGGTCGTCAGCGCCGGCGTGATGTCCTGCGCGAAATGGTTGCCGTTGAAGCCGATGACCTGCACGTCCTCCGGCACCCGCTTCCCGGCCCGCTCCAGGCCCTGGATCAGCTTGGCCGCCATCAGGTCGCTGGAGCAGAAGAAGCCGTCCACCTCGGGATACCGCTCGATCGCGGCCTCCACAAGCTCGGGATAATGGTTCCCATATTCCGCGTCAAGGCCCTCGATGTCCCTGGGCTCGACCCCGTGGGCCTTCAGCTCCTCGCGGAAGCCTGTCAGGCGCTCATACGCGGGGATCTGCCTGGAGTAGAAGGCGCCGAGCATCGCGGGGCAGCGGCAGCCGCAGGCCAGCAGCTCCCGCGCCGCCATGCGTCCGCCCTCCGCGTTATCGCAGAGCACCGTGGGCAGCTCGCCCACCTTGAGGCGCTCGAACGACACGACCGGCAGATCGTCGCTCAGCTCCTGCGCGATGGCCTCGCCGCGCAGGCCCACGATGATGCCGTCCACCTGGTTCGCCTTGAGCATGTTGATATAGCCGACCGCCGTATCGTTGGCCTGGGTCGAGGTATAGAGCATCATGCGGTAGCCTCGGCGCTGGATCGTCTGCGCGAGCGCCTCTACCACCTCCGCCCAGAAGGGGTTGCTCACCAGCGGCACCAGCACGCCGATGATGTTGGTCCTCTGCTTCGAGAGCGACCGCGCCACCTCATTGGGGTGGTAGTTCAGCTCGCCCATCGCGTCCGAGATCCGCTTGCGCATCTCCTGGCTGATATAGCCCCGGTCGTTCAGGAACCGCGAGACCGTCGTCACCGAGACGCCGGCCCGCGCCGCGACCTCCTTGATGGTCGACATCCGTTGCTCCGCCTTTCATCGATCGGTTGAGGTCCCGATCAGCACTCGACCTCCAGGCCGTCCCAGGCGACCTCGATGCCATAGGGTGCCGCGAAGGCCTCCCACTCACTGTGGGTCATATCGTTCATATGCGAAAGATGGTTGAGCAGGAAGCGCGTCTTCCCGTCCGCCGCGCCGATCCGGATGAGCCGCTCCCGCAGCGCCAGGCATTCCTTCCAGCCCATATGGCCGTCGCCGGGCAGCAGACCGCGGGCGCAGTCCATGCTCACCACCGAAAAGCGCAGCCCCAGGGCCCGGATCCGCTCATCCACCTCGGGCGACAGCTCACCCGTGTCATTGGCGTAAAGGATCGCCTTCTCGCCGTCCGTGATGGCATAGATCAGGCATTCCTCCACCGGGAGCGGCCTATGGTTCGCGCGCAGCGCGTGGAAGGTATACCTCCCCACCCGGAAGCTGTCCCATGCCTTCACCTGGTGGAAGCGGAAGCGCTCGGCGTCCATCCGCTGCCCCTGTCCCAGGGCCGAGAGGAAGCGCCGATAGACCCACGCGTTGCCGTACAGCTCCACCACGTCCTCCTCCGCCGACACACCGGGCCGCACCGAGCAGGAGGCCGTGCCGCGCAGCTGCAGCGCGTATTGGTCCTGATGGTCCTCATGGGAATGCGTATACACCACATGGCGCACCCGGTCCAGCCGCAGGCCGAAGCGCAGCTTCTGCGCGTGGATGTCCGGGCCCATATCGATGAAGTGCTGATAGAACAGGTAGACATACATGGGCGTGGCCAGGTTCGGCACACACAGGGACCAGATCGTGTTGATCAGGCCCAGGTCCTTCGTGACCATGAAGCGGTTGATGACCACGGCCTCGGTGGGGATGATGGTCAGCGCGATCATCAGCGCCACCAGGAACTTGCTGCCGCGGAACTCCAGCAGGCCCAGCGCGTAGCCCATCATGCCGTTGATGAACATGCCGAAGACCACCTGCAGCATCGCGTTCAGGAAGGTGTTGCGGAAATAATGGAAGAAGTCCAGCTTCTCGAACACCGCGACGTAGTTGTCGAAGCTCAGGCGGCCATAGGGCACGAAGGCGCGCATGGTCGCCATGTCGCTCACCACCTGCGCCTCATCCTTCATGGCCGAGATGAACAGGAACAGCAGCGGCGCGATGAAGATGACCGCCACGAACACATACAGCACATAGAACAGGAAGTTCGTCAGCTTCCGCTGGGACTTTTTGCCTGCCATCATGATCATTCACGCTCCGTTATCTTGTTCTGGATCAGGGAGATCAGCAGCACGATGATGAAGAAGACCACGGCCAGCGCCGAGGCATAGCCCACGCGCTTGTCGTTGAAGCCCGCGTCATACATCAGATAGACCAGCGAGGTGACCTTCTTGGGCAGACGGTCGTCCAACATATAGATCTGGGTGAAGAGCTTGAGGGAATAGATGGTATTGGAGATGAACACATAGACCAGCGTGTTCTTCAGCTGAGGGATCGTGATATAGATGAACTGCTGCCAGCTGTTGGCACCATCGATCGTTCCGGCTTCATAGAGCTCCTCCGGGATGAACTGCAGGCCGCCCAGCATGATGATCATCTGCATGCCCAGGCATTGCCAGATCGACATGACGGCGATCGAGGGGATCGCCAGGTCGGCGTTCTGCAGCAAGTTCTGTGCCTTTCCTCCCAACGCGATGGCGATGGTGTTGAACAGGCCCTCGCTGCCCGAGGAGAAGAAGGTGCGCCAGATGACGGTCACGACCGTCATGGTGACGACCTGGGGGGAGAAATAGATCATGCGGAAGAGCGTCACGCCCCGCGCCTTGCGGTTGATGAGCAGCGCCAGCAGCGTGGCCAGCACCAGCACACAGGGCACCAGGATGATGGTGTACTCGAAGGTGCACCAGAAGGCGTTCTTCGCTGTGGAATTGGTGAAGACCTTCACATAGTTGTCGAAGGCCACAAAGGTGGTGGGCTTCTTGGCGCTCACCACCAGCTGACGGTTGGTGAAGGAATAGTACACTGCCATGAAGAAGGGCAGGATCATGAAGGTGAACATGATGATCAGAGCCGGCGCGGAGAGCCCCCACGCAGCCCTCGCCTGAGACCTGGCCAGCTTGCCATGCTTCGGCTTTTTCTTCAGAGCCACATCGCTCATGACAGTATCTCTCCTTACTCGATCCGCTCACGGCGGAGGATGGAAGTCACAGTGAAGAAGAAAGGGCGCCCGGCCGGCATCGATCCGGCCGGACGCCCTCGGGTCGGTCCGATGTCTTACTTGGTCACGTTCCAGCCGTTCTCGTAGATGATCTCATCCACTTCCTCGGCCGCGGTGTGCAGCAGCTCAGCGGGATCGCCGCCGGCCAGGATGTCGGTGCAGACCTGAGCGCAGGCGTTGTACACGGTGGCGTGAGCGGGGGTGATGGGACGCAAGTAGGAGATACCGGCCTCCAGCTGCTCACGATACAGGTACAGACGGCCACCGACCTGCCACTGGGGCATGGCGTCCATGACGGAGGAACGGGCAGGCACGCCGCCGTTCACCTCGCAGACCATCTGGATGTACTCGGGGCTCATCATAGCCTCCAGCACGGTCCAGGCCTGGTCGGCCACGCCGCGCTCGACAGCCGCGGTGGTCATCACGTCCACGGTGGAGCCGGAGCAGGTGTACACGCCGCCGCCGAAGTCGGGCATGGGCACGATGATGGCGTCATCGCCATAGGCGCCGACATGGTCGGAATACTTCCAGTGGCCCAGCATGGAGAAGATGGCCTCATGGCGCTCAGTACCATAGAAGGCGTCCTCATAGTCGCAGGCCGCGTTGATGTAGCCCTTGTCGATCATGTCCTTGATCCACTGGTAGGCGGCGATGGTGTTGTCGGAGTCCAGGGTGCCCACGGCAGTGTAGGTCTCACGGCTCAGGTAGTCACCGCCGAAGGAGGCGATGACAGGCATCAGGTTGAAGTACAGGGAAGCGGTCTTGTTCTGACGGATGTACAGAGGATACTCCCAGCCGGCAGCCTTGGCCTTGGCCAGGATGTCTTCGAACTCCTCCAGGGTCCAGGCTTCGGTATAGGAGGTGGGGATGCGGACGCCCAGCTCCTCCAGGACGGACTTGCGGGTCCACAGGCCCATGCCGGAGTCGAACTGCGCCACACCGTAGATGCTGCCATCATAGGTGTTCTCAGCCCACACGGAGGGCAGGACATCGGCCTTCATCTCGTCGGTCACATACTCATCCAGGCAGGCGATCATGTCCAGCTCCTGGAAGTAGGGGATCTGCAGGCCGTCGACGACCACCAGCTCGGGGGTGTCGCCCACGTCGCCGGAGGTGGACAGCTTGTTCAGCAGCTCGTCCTGAGCGAAGAACAGATAGCTGACCTTGATGTCATCGTGCTTGCTGTTGAAGTCGTCCCACATCTGGGTGTAGACGACCGTCTCGGCACCATCGGTGCACCACACGGTGATCGTCACAGGCTCATCGGCGGAAGCGATGGAAGCCATGGACAGCAGCATGGCCGCAGCCAGCAGCAGAGCAAGGAACTTCTTCATGAGGATATCCCTCCTGTTCAGTTGGAGCGCGTCCGTCATCGGGCGCCTCGTCTGGCATCATCATAGCATGCCATGGCGCGTATGTCAACCGGTTGACACACTTTTTTCGAACTTTTTTTCGACCATCCTTTCCATGTCAAGCGGTTGACAGTCCCCGCGTCCTGTGATACGATCGTGCTATGGTAGCTCCCATCATCTTCCACAGGAGGGATCTGTATGCCAGGCACGGTCCTCATCACCAGCGAGTTCTTCGGGAAGTTCTCCGGCGAGGCCAGATAGCTGCTCGTCGACGCCGGCCTCACGGTCATCGACAACCCCTACGGCCATACCTTCCTCTCCCCCGAGCAGATCGTCCCGCACATCGGCCCGGCCGACGCGATCGTCTGCGACCTGGAGCGCATCACGAAGGAGGTCATCGACGCCGCGCCTCATCTGAAGATCATCGCCCGCCGCGGCGTGGGCATCGACAGCGTGGACTGGCAGTATGCCGCCACGAAGGGCATCGAGACCGCCCGCACCCTCGGCGTGGTCGAGAAGCCCGTGGCCGAGCTGGTCATGGGCTACATCCTCGACTTCGCCCGCAACATCCACACCATGAGTCGCTCGATGCACGAGGGCCGCTGGGAGCGTGTCCCCTGCCGCTCGGTCGACGGGGCCGTGCTGGGCCTGGTCGGCTTCGGGCACATCGCGAGGGTGGTCGCCCGCCGCGCGCTCGCCATGGATATGAAGGTCCTCTATACCGACCTCCGCCGCGATGAGGAGGCCGAGCGCACGCTGGGCGTGACCTTCTGCCCGCTGGAGGAGCTGCTCGCCCGGTCGGACTTCGTGTCCCTCCACACGCCCCTCACGCCCGAGACCCGCGGCATGATCGGCGCGGAGCAGCTGGCCCTCATGAAGCCCACCGCCAGCCTCATCAACACCAGCCGCGGCGCCGTGGTGGACGTGGACGCCCTCGCCGAGACGATGCGCGCCGGACGCCTGCACGGCTGCGCCATCGATGTGTTCGACCGTGAGCCCGAGACCGAGAGCCCGCTGCGCGGCATCCCCGGTGTCATCCTCACGCCGCACGTGGGCACCTTCACCGAGCAGATCTTCATCCGCATGGATGTGGTGGCCGCGCAGAACGTGATCGCGAAGCTGAACGGCTGAAAGCGAAAAGGAGATGTCTTGAAATGAAGCTCACGTTCCTTGGCACCAGCGCCGGCGAGTTCTACCCGGCCATGTGGTGCCACTGCCCGAGCTGTGAGTATGCCCGCACGCATAGGGGCCGCAACCTTCGCCGCCACAGCTGTGCCCTGCTCGATGATGATGTGATGATCGACTTCTCGTCCCACGCCTTCATCACCGCAGACGAGCTGGGGCTGGATCTGACCGGCATCCGCACGCTGCTCGTCACGCATGATCATGCCGATCATTTCGACCCGCTGAACCTCATCACGCGCATCATCCCCTCGGAGGCCGGAGCATGGTACGATCCGCCCAAGGCCTTCGAGCCCTCCTCCACCGATGAGTATGTCGGCCCGCGCTTCACGAGGCTGCCACTGCTCTCGGTCTATGGGCATCAGAGCGTCTATGAGGCGCTGCACCGCGGCAACGTGCACATCGGCGGCTTCGGTCAGGAGGACGCGCCCGGAGACGAGCGGCTCTTCAGCATGCGTTTCCACGCGCTCTCCCGCGGCGAGACGGTCGTGACCGAAGCTGGCGGCCTGCGTGTGACCGCCGTGGTCTCCCACCACGCGGTCCCGGGCCATGTGTACAATTATATCATCGAGCGCGGCGGCCGGACCCTGCTCTATGCCTGCGACTGCGGCGGCTATGATGAGGACATGCTGGAGCTGCTCAAGAGGCATCGCTATGACTGCGTGGTCTTCGAGGGCACCTTCGGTCTGAGGAAGCGGCACGACGCGGGCCACATGGATCTGGAGAAGGATGAACGGATGCTCGCTTTCTTCACCGACCACGGCCTGTGGACCGGCGAGCCGCGCTTCGTCCTCACCCATCTGGCTCCCCACAGCTGCCCGCCCTACGATCTCTATCGCCCTATCGTCGAAGAGCGCGGCATGATCCTGAGCTACGATGGTATGGTGCTCGAGATCTGATACCATTCTCAAATAGAAATGACCTACAAAAGTGGGGATCCGAAGCAGTCCAGAGGGCG
>R28__coassemble_403_pt1 | contig 18629 bp, 20 predicted proteins | sample R28__metabat2_low_PE_026 | metagenome-assembled genome bin R28
GGCAGTTCTTCACGCATGGATTGTCCACTTTCTTTTCCCTTTCATAAATCGAATAACTCTGCATGAGCTGGTCAACGAGATTGTTGTACTCTTTGGCGGCATTGCCTTTAAGGCTCGCGCTGTTGATGGCCCTTACCGTTCCCTCGTTCACGCTTTGCCCGATGGCATCGAAATAGGCGCTTATACTGCCTTTGCCGCTTCCCAACGCGGCAATGGTCGCCCTTGCTGTCGCCGTAGTATATGGCCCCATAAGTGTCCGACACCTCGAGGATCGTGAGCTTATCCGGCTGCAATGGGGCCGTTCCCTCATCCGCGGAGCCTGTTATGACCGAGATCTTCTGTTCGAACGCCTTATCTCGGGCCATGCGGTCGGACAGCGATCCCTGTGGGCCTTTCCTTTCAAACAGCTCCCGCGCGGAAGCCCAACCCTATCGCGTCCCATGGAAGCTTCGGATGATCGTCCCTTCTTTTAGGATCGATACTTCATCGGAAAGCTCCTGCAGGATCTTGGCCGATCGGCTGAACAGCAAGAACGCCGTGCCGTAGGTCTGCTTCATATCATCAAGAAGATCCCGGAGCCTGTCCAGCTGTGCCCGTCCCAGCTGCTACGGAAGCCCTTCTACCATAATGGCCTCCGCGCCGCCGGCACAGGCGCGCAGGACGGAAAGGATCGACCGATCGCCTTCGTCCAGCAGGGCAGCATCCATATCGATATCCAGATCTGGGCAGAAACGACAGAGCTCATCGCGCGCCTGATAGCGTAAGAATCTTTCTGAAAAGACGCCATGGTGATGCTTCCCTTTGCGTAGGAGCATCATATTCTCCCACACTGTCATGCCATCCACGGTCCTGCCTGAGTGGGCGATCCTTTCCAGCAGCAGATCGCCATGGCCACCCGACGCGATCTGCCTTCCGCGAAAGAAGACGGCTCCTTTTTGCGGAACGGCTTCCCCATCGATCAGATCGGCCAATAGCTGCCTGCCGGATCGTTCCAGCGTCAGGATGCCCAATGTTTCGCCACGATGCCAACCAAAGCTGATATCATGAAGGCCCATATGGCTGTTTCTATCGACAGAGACGTTCCAGGCTCTGAACAGCTCGACCTTCATCTGGAAGCCTCCCGATCGGCGCCGTGCAGCGGTAAGAGCAGGGTCGTCTGCGTACCGACACCAGGTGTGCTCCGGATAGACATACCGTACATCGTACCATACATCAGTTGGATCCTGCGATGGATATTGGCCATCGCGATGCCATTGTGACTGCTGCTGAGCGGATCCTCCGATATCGCTTCGGTCAGCTTTTGCCGGAGCATGTCGAGCTATCCATCGGACATCCCTTTTCCGTTATCCTCTATGGTCAGGTCCAGATGGGTCTGGGTCCTTTCGGCCGTGATACTGATCACGCCTCCGGACACGATATCCCGAAAACCATGGATGATGCAATTTTCGACGATCGGCTGCAGCGTGAGCTTGGGGATGAGCGCTTCCATCAAAACATGGTCTTGCCGGTCAGCCTCGATCGTGAGCCGGAAACGTTTGGGAAATCGATATTGCTGAATGGTCACGTAATTACGGATATGCTCCAGCTCGTCCATCAATGGTACGACATTGCTCCTGATCGAGATGCTGTAACGGAAAAATGTCGCAAGCGCCTCCGCCATCGCGCAGATATCATAGGAGCCATGCTCCACTGCCATGCCGCGGATGCATTCCAGGGTATTGTATAAGAAATGAGGGTCGATCTGGCTTTGGAGCATCGCGATATCGGCCTGCTTCAGCAGGAGCTGCTTTTCCATATCCTGGTCTACTTCATGCCGTACCCTGCGACCGCTCTATTCGATCAGTGCTTGCAGCTGTTTGTCTGTCAGGATGTGAAGCCCCATCTCGCGCCTCCTTCCGTCAGTCATCTTCTTTTTCCATCATTCAAAAAATCTCCGGTACTCCGTGGGCTTGATGCCGACTTCTTTTCGGAAGAGCTTGCTGAAGTAGCGCTGATCCGCGATCCCGACTCGTTCCGCGATCTATCCGACAGAAAGCGTGCTCTCTTTCAGCAGTCCCTTGGCGACCTGGATACGATATTCTGTCAGATATTCCAGGAAATTCTTTCCCGTCTCTTTTTTGAAGAAGGAGGAGAGATAGCTTGCTGTCAGTCCCACGGCCTCGGCCGCGTCCTCCAGGCTGATATCCCGGTCATAGTGCTGTTCGATATAAACGACCACCTGCCGGATCTTGCTGATCTTGTTGCTGGCGGCATGTTCTTTGATCCTTTCAAGGATCGCGGAGCAATGCCCTGTCCAGGCTTCCCTGTATTCTGCGATCGTGCTTGCCATGTTGCAAACGCGCCTGATCTCCATATAAAGCTTGTCGGCATCGGCAAAGCTGTCGATCACCTCGCGGTAGGTCTCGAAAAGATGGTCCTTGTTCTTCCGCAGGAAGTTCCTTCCCTGCGTGCTGGCAACAGCTTCCGGCGGCATCGAAAAAAATCCATCACAGCATGCTTTAAAGAGATCGATATCGAGCGCATCGATCGCTCTCTTCATCCTGTCATCCAGAATGGTCAGCTTCTACTGTTCCGTTGGGCTGAGGATCGCAGCACGGTCATTATAATACAGGACCTTTCGCGTCCCGAGCGCACGGCGTGTCCAAAGGGTCCTTAGCGCCTCTTCCCGTGAATCGGCAAAGCCCTCCGGAGTCTCATAAGGCCTTCCGACGCAGACGGTCACATCGACATCTCCAAAGAGCTCGACCATGCCCTGGATCTGCTCCAGGATCGCGCGGAAGGTCTGCTCGACTTCGTTCCGCAATGCCGGATCGTAGTTCAAGAAGATCAACGCCTATGAAAACTTGATCTCGAACAGGAGCTCATGGCAATATATGCCGACTCTGGCGCGTACGATCTGCTCCAGCTTTTTTTGCAGACCGGAGATGTCTTCCATGATCGAACGGTCCCTATCGAGAAAATCCATATGGATGGCAAACACCCGGAACGCACCCGGAGCAAGCGTCAGGCAATAGTTCCTGTTCAGTTCCGTGATATCCGTAGAGTCTCCCTTGAGCCGTGAAACGACCTTGCTCACGAACATCCTGCGTACAGCCTGACGGTGGTCTTCGGTGATCCCGGCCGCTTGGGCGCGGGCCTCTTCCTCAAGAGCATTGGCGATCGCTTTATCGAGTTCTTCCTTTGAGATCGGCTTCAGGATAAGATCCTTCACACCATACCGCAGCGCAGTATAGGCATATTCGAACTGACGATATCCGCTGATCACGATAAAGCGACAGTTCATCCCTTCTTCCGTCAGCCTGCGGATGCATTCAAGGCCGTCGATCTTTGGCATATTGATATCTGTAATGATGAGATCGGGGCCGGTCTCCCTTGCCATCGCCAGCAGTGTCCCACCATCATGAGCCACACCGGCCAGCTCGAGCCCAAAGGCGTCCAGATCGATCATGCTCTGCAGCAGACTGCAGATCCACGGTTCATCATCCGCGATCAACAATTTACGCTTCATATCCTCACGCAGCTTCCGGAGCTCCTTCCTGTTGACGACCGTGATGTCCTTCCCCTCAAAGAAGATCTTGCCGTCTGTGCTGTCAAGAAGGTGGATCATGGTGCGTCCGAGCGTGGACTTGCCGCAGCCGGATTCTCCGACCACGCCCATCGTGTGCCCCTTCTCGATCTTGAACGACACATCGTCGACCGCATGGACCTTGCCGCGGGAGGAGTCAAAGTACTTCTTCAGATGCTGGACCTCGATCAGAGCTGGCATGACGGATCCTCCTTTCTGTGCTGCAGGATGCAGCGGCAATAGTGTCCAGGCGTGAGCTCAGTCAGCGGGATCGCCCCGGCACGGCAGGCATCCGTAGCATGTGGACAGCGCGGAGAGAAGGCGCAGCCCTTAGGCAGATCGGTAGGATCGGGCGGCATGCCCTCGATCGGCGACAGTCGGCGCGTCTTTTTCTGAAGGTCGGGCAGCGCTCCGAACAGTCCGATCGTATACGGATGGGTCGGATGATCGAAGATATCCTCTTTGCTGCCGGATTCCAAGATCTGGCCTGCATAGACGATAGCGACATCATCACAGACCTCCGCTACGACGCCGAGGTCGTGCGTGATCATGATCATGGCCGTATCATAGTCATCCTTCAGCTTGGAGATGATGTCGAGCACCTGCGCCTGGATCGTGACATCCAGAGCTGTGGTCGGTTCATCAGCCAGCAGGATCTATGGATGGCAGGCCAGGGCCATGGCGATCACCACACGCTGCTTCATGCCGCCCGAAAACTGATGTGGATATTCGTTGGCACGGTCCGCGGCGATCCCGACGGTACCCAGCATATCGATCGCGCGCTTGTTCGCATCAGCCGCGCTGATCTTGTTATGGATCCGGATGCCCTCTGCGATCTGCTCCACCACAGTCTTGACTGGGTTGAGTGATGTCATGGGGTCCTGGAAGATCATCGAGATCCTGCTCCCGCGGATCTTCCTCATCTCGGCCCCACTCAGCTGCAGAAGATCCTGTCCGTCCAGCAGGACCTGACCGCCCGCGACTTTTCCGGGGGGATCTGGAAGGATACGCAGCAGCGCCTTCGCGATCGAGGTCTTGCCGGCACCGGTCTCACCGACCAGCCCGAGCGTCCTGCCTCGTTCCAGATCGAAGGATACGCCATTGACAGCATGCACCACGCTGCCCTCTGAGGTATATTCGACCACAAGATCGCGCACAGACAGGAAAGCCTTCTTGCTCTCTTCCATCTTTCTTTCCCTCTCAATTCTTCATCTTGGGGTCAAGTGCGTCACGGAGCGCGTCGCCGATCAGGTTGAAGGACAGGGTCGTCAGCATGATCGCCAGGCCGGGGAACATGACCAGATGAGGATAGTAACGGATGTAATCGCGCCCCGCAGAGAGCATCGCGCCCCATTCAGGCGTCGGAGGCTGGACGCCCAGACCGATGAAGGAGAGCGTCGCGGCTGCCAGACCGGCGTTCGCGATCGACATCGTCGTCTGCACGATCAGAGGAGAGAGCGTGTTGGGAAGGATATGTCTAGCGATGATCCTCGGGCTGGAGCAGTTGATCGAAATGGCGGCTTCGATGTATTCGTTCTCACGGATCGAAAGGATATTGGCTCGGATTAGGCGGGCGAAGTTCGGCACACCGGAGAAGCCGAGAGCGATGATGCACTTGTCGAAGCCTGTGCCGAAAGCCGCCGAAAGCGCGATCGCCAGCAGGATCTGCGGAAATGCCTGCAGGATATCGAGCAGACGCATGATCAGGTTGTCGACCTTCCCGCCGAAGTAGCCGGCGATCGAGCCGATCACGATACCAAGGCCGGCAGAGATAGCCACGGACAGGACGCCGATCGACAGTGTATAGCGGCCGCCATAAAGGAGCCGTGTCAGGATGTCACGTCCCAGCTCATCCGTGCCGAACCAGTGTGCCGCGCTGGGGCCCTGGTAGGAATTCATGATATCGATCCGGGTGTAATCATAGCCGGTGATCCAGGTAGCGTTGATCGCCCCGAAGACCATCAGCGCGATCAGCACGGCACCGCATACGGCAGCTTTGTTGCGGAACATCCGGCGGAGGACATAGCCGGCATTGTTCTCAGTCTTCCCCTTGCGCTGCTTCGTTCCTTTTTTCATGACCGTATCAGACATCTGCAGCTTTCCTCCTCTTTTTGCCTACATACTGAGCCCGGATACGCGGATCCACGAACGCGTAGATGACGTCCACGATCAGGATGACCATGCTGAAAGCGAAAGCCACGAAGATGATCGAGCCGCGGACAGCGGCATAATCGCGGGCGTTGATGCTCTTGAGCATGTAAGATCCGATGCCGGGGATCGAGAAGATCGTCTCGATGACCAGGGTGCCGCCCATCAAGGCACCGAATCTGGAGCCGATCACGGTGATGATGGGGATCAGCGCGTTCGGGAGAGCGTGACCATACAGCACATGACGTTCTTCCACGCCCTTGGAACGGGCTGTCGTGATGTAGTCCGAACGGATGACCTACAGCATGCAGGCGCGGGTCTGTCTGGCCATGCCGGCCACACCGCCGAGCGCGTTCGCCAGGCACGGCAGGATGTAATACTCGATCCCGCCGATGCCGGAAGCGGGCAGCCATCCGAGATAGAGAGAGAAGAGGATGACCAGCATCAGGGCCAGCCAGAAGCCGGGCATCGAGACGCCGATCAGAGAGATGATCATCGAAAGGCGATCCTTCCAGGTATTGGCATTGACGGCCGCGTTGATGCCCAGCGGCACACCGATGACCACAGCCAGAGAGATGCTCAGGGTGGCGATCAGCAGTGTGCGGGGGAAACGCACAAGAAGATCGGAGAGCACCGAGGTGCCATACACATAGGAAGTCCCAAAGTCCAGGTGCAGGAAGATGTTCTTCAGATAGCTCCACATCTGGGAGAGGAAGGGCTCATTGAGCCCCATGGTCTCCCGGAGCGCCGCGATCTGGTCCGGCGTGGCCTGTGACCCCAGGATGATCGAGGCGGGGTCGCCAGGCACAAAGTACATCAGCGTGAAGATCAGGATGGCCACGCCGAGCAGGATGGGGATCATCATCAGGATCCGCTTCAGTACATATTTGACCATGACGACACCTCATTGTCTAAAATGTGGCCTGCGCAGCGGCGCTACCGCCGGCTGCGCAGGCTCATGGGCCTTTCGCTTACTTGACGAACTCGCAGGAACCGGCGATGACCTGGCCCCACGGATGATGCACGATCTTGCTCACGGAGTCGTTGGCCACGATATACTGGTAGGGAGTATAGAGGCCGACGCAGAAGGCGTTCTCTGCCACATACTCATGCACAGCGTTCACAGTCTCCTGGCTGTGGGTATCCAGGCTGGAAGCAGCCTCCACCAGCTCCTGCAGATGATCGTCGTTCACGAACTGGCCGTTGCTGCCGGAAGCGAAACCGTTGCGGTTCAGGCGCAGGGACCAGCCATCGATCGTATAATCGGTGAAGCCATAGGTGTTGACCATGATATCCCACTCAGTGGAGACATACATGTTGGTGTTGAAGAGGGCGCTGTCATAAGCCACGATCTGGCTCTGGATGCCGATCTGCATCAGGAAAGCCTGGATGACCTGGCAGGCGGTGGAATGCTCGGACTGGCACATGATCTTGACGACCTTGCCGTTCATGTCCACACCGGACTCCGCCAGCTTTTCAGCGGCCTTGGCGGGATCGTAGTCGTAGTAATCCTCGTCGTTCCAGGCGGGATCGTAGTCAGACACAGCCTGAGAAGCGAAGCTCTTGGTGGAAAGGCCACGGACGCCGACCTCGGCCTGCATGATGGAAGGCGTATCGATCGCGTAGAGCGCGGCCTGACGCAGAGCCTTGTTGTTGAACACGGAGTCGGTGGAGCAGTTGAACTCGAGCACGACAGTCGTGCCGCTCAGCACAGGCTCGACCGTATAGCCGGCCTTCGAGGAGCCATCCTCCGCCATGAACTGACCCAGGTCGGAAACAGCGATGGAAGAAGCGATATCAGCGCTGCCGGTCTCCAGAGCGATGGAGCGCTGAGAATTCTCGGTCGTCACCTTCAGGGTGACCTTCTTCGCGTTGGCGGCAGCCTGGTAGCTCTTCAGGCTGTCGTCGGTCTGCCAGTAGTTGTCGTTGCGGACCAGGGTGATATAGGAACCGGAGACGAACTCCTCCACGCGATAGGGGCCGGTGGTGATGGGCTGCGTTGCGCGCTCGTTATCGGTCTGAGACTCGAACGCGGCCTGCGTCACGATCGGGATCTGAGAAAGGCAATACTCGATCGAGCCCAGCACGGGGTTCTTGAGCGTCATGCGGACGGTGTACTCACCGGTGACCTCCACATCGTTCAGATAGCCACTGAACTTGGTAGAGGTGCCGACCTCGATCGCCTTCTTCAGGGAGAACGCCACATCGGAGGCGGTCATAAAGGAGCCCACCGGCTGCAGCTTTCTGGGGGTAAAGACCGGCTGCGCCGCGTTCATCGGCTGGATGGCGGACAGCCATTCCGTGACCCTCCTGATCGACACCCGCAGCGGCTGCGAAGGTGTGCTGCTGGGGCAGCGCGTGCTGAAGCTGGGTACCTTCCGCTTTGTATGGAACGTGCATGAAGAGCCCTATGCCTTCCTGTGCGAACAGGTGCGGCAGCTCTGCGATCATCCGCTGATGCCGAAGGCACCCGTCTACGGCGGCAACAACTGGTACTATGCCTATGGCCGCAGCTCCGCGGAGCAGATCCTCAGCGACACCGCCTTCATTGCGGAAATGGCGGAGGGGCTTGAAAACCGCCCCTTTATGGTGATCGATGACGGCTGGCAGCTGAACGCGGATCATCAGGAGACCAACGGCGGCCCCTGGACCGGCAACACACGCTTCGGCAAGATGGCTGAACTTGCTGACCGCATGAAGGGCATGGGCGTGCGCCCCGGCCTGTGGCTGCGTCCCCTGCTGCTGGACGCCCCGGCCGATCCCTCGTGGGTCATGCGGGAGGAGAAGATCGGCGTCACGCTGGATCCTTCCGTGCCCGTGGTGCTGGACTTTATCCGGGAGACGGTCCATCAGCTCCATGGCTGGGGCTTTGAGCTGCTGAAGCACGATTTTACCACCTATGACCTGATGGGCGGCTGGGGCAAGGATGCCCATGGCGACCGCTTTGGCCAGCCCAGCCGGGTGCATGATACCAGCCGTACCAATGCCGAGCTGCTGCTTGCCCTGTACCGGGCCATCCGGGAGGGCGCGGGCGACGCCATGGTGCTGGGCTGCAACACCGTAAGCCATCTGGCGGCAGGCCTGGTGGAGATCCAGCGCACCGGCGACGATACCAGCGGCCGTACCTGGGAGCGTACGCGCCGCATGGGCATCAACACCCTGGCCATGCGCATGCCGCAGCACGGCGCCTTTTACGCATCGGACGCGGACTGCGTGGGCTCCACGGAGCTGGTTCCATGGGAATTGAACGCGCAGTGGCTGCACCTGTTGGCCCACAGCGGCACACCTTTGTTTGTATCCGCTGATGCCGCCTGCCAAAGCGAGATCCAGCGTACCGCCATCCGGGAGGCCTTCCGCGTGGCCTCCGTGCCGCATCCCGCCGCCAGGGCACTTGATTGGGAGGATACAGACTGCCCCACGCGCTGGTCCCTGTTCGACGGGGAGCACCGTTACTGCTGGACGGATTGGTATACGCCGGACACACGATCCGTTTCCTGGAGATAAGATCAAAAAAGCTGCCGCAACCCCAATGGCCTGCGGCAACGTCAACTTCCTGAGCGAGACCTATTTCAGCCAGCGTCGTTTGGAAAACACCGTACTGAGCGAGCTGCAACATGGCTGAATTATGTCCGGATGCGCTCGGTCATGTCAGCAACGCAATGCAGAAGCCTTGCGCCGGGAAGATGGACAAGATGATCGACAGCTTGCAGCCGAAGAGCAAGCAAAAGCTTTAAAATGCAACTTACGTTATATTATTCAGCCAAATGCAACATTACTAAGCGATCATACGGGCGCGGCCGAATGCTCAGCCTCTTGGCGGTGTCAAGTCTTCCTTCATATGCCATGCCCGATCTACACATTGAGTGGATCGGGCATGGCTGTTTTGACGTTCACCAGGCATAGGCTTCCGGCGCAGGCCCCACGGGCGGAAAGATGCTGTCCAGTTGCGCTAACAGATCAGGGGTCAGGACGACCTCCAGAGCCTTGCAGGAGCTTTCGATCTGACTGGCTTCGCTGGCGCCGATGATGGGGCAGGTGACCAGAGGGTTCCGTACCTGCCAGGCTAACCCGGCCTCTTCCTGCGTGACGCCCACATCATGGCAGAACTCATTGAAGCGGCGCAGCTGGGACAGCAGGGCTTTGTCTGCTTCATTCAGCGTACCGGCCTGGGCCTGTTCCTCCAAACGCTGCAGGCCTGAACGTGTCAGCAGGCCACCGCACAGCGGGCTCCAGGTCATGATGGCGATGCCCTGCTTCTTTGCGGCAGGCAGCACCTCCAGCTCAGGCTGACGGCACAACAGATTATAGCGATGCTCCTCGGCTGCGATACCGAAGAAGTGACGCTGGATAGCCTTTTCCTGCCCCATGGTAAAGTACCAGGCTGGGAAATTGCTGGTGCCCACATAGTCGATCGTACCATCACGGTACAGCTGTTCGAACACATCCCACAGCTCTTCCCATGAGCAGCTGCGGTCGATATGGTGCATGAAATACAGCTCCACATGATCTGTCTGCAGACGCTCCAAAGAAGAACGCAGATGGCGACGTACCTTGTAAGCAGACAGGCCGCCCGGGCTGTTGGGCCCATCATAGGGATCGTGCATCTCCTCATGCACCTTGGTGGTCAGCACCACTCGCTCCCTGCGGCCGCCTCCCTGCCGGAACCATCGTCCGATGATCTTTTCCGTGATGCCTTCATTGTTGGTCGCTTTGCCGTAGTTATCCGCCGAATCGAAGAAATTGATGCCTGCGGCCAGGGCGGCATCCATGATGCGGTAAGACTCCTTCTCGTCGCAGCTGTTGCCGAAGGCCATGGTGCCCAGGCAGAGCTTGCTGACCATCAAGCCTGTCCGACCGAGATGGGTATATTCCATATAGTATCACGCTCCTCTTGTTATTTTGTCTGCGCTGTCGAAACTGTTCTGGCTGGGATCTCGCACCTCCGATATCTGGCCCGATCATAACATGAGCCTGCACCCGTGTCAAGGAACGCGAGGCAGGCTCATGCTTCGATAAAGGCTCCTCAGCGCTGACAGGCACCGGGCTCTTCGGGAACGCCGCCATCATCCAGGATCTGGACCGCGGTGCAGGGGCCGAACTGCTTCCAGTCACGGATCACCCAAACGACCTCCTTCTCTGGGGAGACCTCGACCAGCTGGGGGCCCTTCCCGTCACGCCCCATGGAGCAGATGATGGTGTTGCCGTTATCGAGCCGCACGCAGGTCTGTGAGCAGAGCGGGCGGTAGGGCTCCGGGATGTCCTCCGGCGCGATCTGCCACACGGTCCTGCCCTTGCCATCCACCTCGCGGTGCACCCAGCCCTTTTCCCCTGTCACGAGGGTGTTGCCGTTCTTCAGGCGGATCGCGGCCCAGCAGCCGTCCATCGGATACTCCCACAGGACATGGAAGTCCCGGTCATATTCGACCGCCTTGCCGAGAGACAGATAGGGGGCCAGGAACGTGCCCTCGCTCGTCATCCGGAAGCGCCGGAACTGGCCGTGCACGGGGGCGTGCGGCGGATAGGGGACCTCGTGGGAATAGACCTCCTTCCCCGAGCGGATATCCACGATCTTGACGACAGGCAGAGGGTCCGCGTTCATGATATACATGACCTTGTCGAGACCGATCGGCTGCACACTGTGGATCTAACATCCCGCCGGCGTATCCATCCTCCACACGAAGCGCTTGTCCGGCGAGATCAGCCCCACCCAATACATATGGGAGAAGAGGATGTTCCCGTCCGTCCGCATCCATACATCGTCGTATTCCCAGCCTTTACCGGCATCGTAGGTCCAGATGATCTTGCCGTGATGGACGAGATACATGCGGTTATCGTTCTCACCGACCCACAGCATGGGGTGACGGGCCAAGCCGCCGCCCGGATGATCCTGTGGGGTCGTCTCCTGCGATACCGGCCAGCATGGCGGATCGAGAGGCGCTTCCGCTTCACCCCAAGCAGGGATATCAGGTGACTCGAACATCTGCAGCGCTTTGCACAGCGGCTTGCCTTCCATCGTATACATACCTCTTCTCCTCCTTGCCTCTCATCAGCCCTTGACCGCGCCGAGCGTCAGGCCCTTGACGAAGAAACGCTGCAGGAACGGATACACGGCCATGACCGGCAGCATGGAAACGACCAGCTTGGCAGCGTTCAGCGTGACGCCCGAGACCTTCAGAGCCGCGCGCAGGGACTCGGCATCCGAGATCGTGCTGGCGTCGATCTTGACAGTCAGCTGATAGATATAGGTCTGCAGCGGATACTGGGACGGCTTGCTCATCAGGATGAGGCCGTCGTAGTAATTGTTCCAGTGATAGACGAGGATGAACAGCGTGATCGTGGCGATCGAGGGCGTGGAGAGCGGAAGATAGATCCGCAGCAGGGTGCGCCATACCCCGGCGCCGTCCATGATGGCGGCCTCCTCGATCTCACGCGGCACACCCTTGAAGAAGTTCATCATCAGGATGATATTGTAGGAGGACACGCAGCACGGCAGCACCAGGGCCCATATCGTGTTCAACATGCCCAGATTGCGGATCTGCATATACCACGGGATGGTGCCTGCGTTGAAGAGCATCGTGAACACGAGGAGCCACATGAAGATGTTCCGTAGAGGATACTGCTTGGTCGTCTTGGAGAGCGGATAAGCCATGAGGATGGTCACGGTCAGGCCGAGGCCGATCCCCAGGCCCACACGGAAGAGCGACACAAGAAAGGCATGGCCGAACGTCGCTTCCGCGAACAGCTTCTCATAGGAGGAGAGCGTGAAGTCAACAGGCCACAGGCCGACCACGCCGGCCGAGGCCTTTGCCTGGTTGGAGAACGAGATAGCGACCGTGTTGATGATCGGGAGCAGACATGAGAAAGCGAGGATCAGCAGGATCAGCACGATCCACCAGTTTTGACGGACGCGCCAGAGCAGGGAGCCCTTCTTCATCTGGTCCACCTCCTCAAAAGATGCTGTAGTTCGCGAACCTGTCGGCACAGACATAGGACAGGATGATGAGGAACATGCTGACGATCGATTTCAGAAGGCCGACGGCCGTTGCCAGACCATACTGGGCGTTCTCGATGCCCATGCGGTAGACGTAGGTATCTATGATATCGCTCGTCTGATAGACCAGCGGATTATACATCGTAAAGATCTGCTCAAAGCCTGCATTGAGGATATTACCCAAAGACAGGGTGGCCATGAGCACGATCGTGGCGGATATACCGGGGATGGTGACATAACGTATCTTCTGCATCCGCGTCGCGCCATCGATCTACGCCGCTTCATAGAGCGAATCATCGATGCCGGTCATGGCTGCCATATAGATGACCGTGCCGAAGCCGAACTCCTTCCAGGTATCGGAGAAGATCAGCAGCGGCCGGAACCAGACATTGCTTGCCATGAACATGATCGGCTGTCCGCCGAGCGCCTCGATCACATGGTTCACGATGCCGTCCAGCGAGAACATGTTCGAGAGGATGCCGCCGAGGATGACCCAGGAAAGGAAATGGGGAAGATAGACGACCGTCTGGATCGTCTTTTTGAACCAGGAGGTGCGTACCTCGTTAAGCAGGATGGCCACGATGACCGGCACGATCAGCTGAAGGACGAGCTTGCATACAGAGATGATGATGGTGTTGGAGAAGATCGTCCAGCTATCAGGCAGGGAGAACATATAGGTGAAGTTCTGCAGCCCGATCCATTTGGACCGGACGATGCCCTTGGCGGGGACGAACTTTTCAAAGGCGATCACGATGCCCGACATGGGGATGATACTGAAGAGCATGAGCAGGGTAAGGCCAGGTATCAGCATGATCGTGTAGGCTATGACCGATCTCCTGTTCTTCATATGCTGATGCTCCTTCTCGTTCGTATGGTCCCCTCAGGGAAAATGCGGGGGCGACCGTTCTCACAGCCGCCCCCGCGTGGATCTGTTACTTGCCGGCGAACTGCGCGTTCACTTCATCAGTGATCTCCTGGCCGCCCTGAGCGTACCAGTTGCTGACAAAGGTATCGAATGCGTCGACGCTCATCTCACCCATGATGATCTTCAGGATGGCCTCATCCTCGATCTTCTCGAGCTGAGCCCACTTCATATCCATGGTGTCGGTCTGAGCGGGATAGACATTGTCGAAGAACTTCACATTCTCGGAGCCGGCCACAGCAGGCGCGATCACACGGCCGGTGTAGGTCTGCCAGCCCGTGGTATCGCCGTCATCCAGCCACAGCAGGCACTGGTTGTAGAAGCTGAGGTTCTCGGCAGACAGGCCGCTGGTGTCGCGGGTCTCCAGCGCGGCGGAGATCGCCTTGCTGTTGGTCACGCATTCATCATCATAGTTCAGCAGGATCGGCAGAGGCCAGATGTCCCAGGTCACGGAGGAATCGGGATAGAACTCGGACACGGCGGGATCGAAGCCACGCATGCCATAGTAGAACCAGTTCATGACCTTGTAGACGGCTTCGGGATGCTCATAGTTCTTGTTCACCACGAGCCAGGTCGTGGAGATGTCCTGCTTGTAAGCATACAAATTACCATCGGCGGACAGAGGAGCCAGCACGGGGATCCAGTCGCTGTCGGGATTGTTCGCCTTGGAGGAGTTCAGAGGCCAGTCAGGCATCCACCAGGGGCCGAAGAAGATGCCGCACTTGCCGGAGAGCAGTAGGGCATTGAAGTCATCGCTGGTGCGGACCGCGAACTCCTTGTCGATCACGCCATCCGCATACAGGCCGGCCAGATAGGCCAGCGCTTCCTTGGTCTCGGGCGCCACGCTGCCATAGGAGATGGTGCCGTCCTCACCGCGCAGCCACTGGCGCGGCACGCTGCCGAAGGTCGCGAAGATGGGGTCGATGTTGCCGAGGTTGTTGTACACACCGGCGACCTTGGTGTTCACGGCGATGCCGATGGTGTTGCCTTCGCCATTGTTACCGGGGTCCTTTTCCATGAACAGCTTCGCGAGGGCGACGACCTCATCCAGCGTCGTGGGGACCTCGGCGCCGACCGCGTCGATCCAGTCCTTGCGGACCCACAGATAAGAGAAGGAATAGCCGGCCTCCAGGTTCGGCAGGGCCATCACCTTGCCGTCGAAGGTCGCGCTCTCCCAGGCCTTGTCGCCATAGGAGTTGTAGATATCCATCACGTAGTCCGACAGATAGGTCTCGGCCAGGCCGGACAGATCGGCGACCAGGTCGTTCTCGACCAGCTGCTGGAGCTGCGCCTTGGAGGTCACGATCATCACATCCGGGATATCGCCGGAAGCGACGGCCAGGTTGACCTTCTGGTTGTAGGTGCTGCTGTCGACCAGCCATTCATACTCGATCTTGACGCCAGTCTTCTCCTGGATGTAGTCCAGGTACTTATTGTGTTCCATGTCATCACCGTCGGGCAGCTCCAGAGAGTTCATGCTCTGGCGGCCGACAGTCATCGTGACCTGCTCGTCCATCGGCGCGAACGCGACCTCATCGGAGGCAGCGAACGCCGACACGCACAGCGCCGTCATACAGATGCACAACGCCATTGCGACCAGCTTCTTCATGATGAGACCTCCTTTTCTATTCAGGCCTTCATTCAGGCCTCTCCCTTGTATCCATGATATCATTTGTATAATATGGTGCACAATAAGACATTTTTTTCGATTTATGCCAGTTTTTTCGCTCTTATTATCATGCTGTTCCATTTTAGCCGCGCAGATCATGAAGAGGAGGCCTTCCTATGTCCACATCCCGCGTCTGCTGTCTCTATCGCGTCTCCACCACCCGTCAGGTCGATATCGTCTCTAAAGGCTCCCCCTCCGCAGAGAGCCGCCGGCGCTGCCGATTGTGTGGCCCCATAGAACAACAGCCGCCCTCCCGAGCTCCCCACGCAAAAAGCAGGCCCTCCCGTGCTGGGAGAGCCTGCCCTTTTCGTATCCCAATCAGATGCAGGTATAGCCGCCGTCGACGGCGATGTTCTGGCCGTTGACATAGGTGGAGGCGGGAGAAGCCAGGAACAGGGCGCAGGTGTCCAGCTCGCCCTCGCGGCCATAGCGGCCCATGGGGATGTTGTTCTTGGCGATGGCCTGGAAGTAATCGCTGTCCAGGGTCGCGGTGGTCAGGTCGGTGTAGAAATAGCCGGGGCAGATGGAGTTCACGGTGATGCCGTGCTTGCCCCACTCAGCGGCCAGAGCGCGGGTCATGTTGACCACGCCGCCCTTCGCGGCATGATAGGGGGAGGAGCCGGCGATCATGTTGCCCACCAGGCCGTACATGGAGGCGATGTTGATGATGCGGCCATAGTTGGCCTTGATCATCTCCTTGCCGAACTCACGGGCGCAGACGAAGGTGCCGAACAGGTCGATCTTCAGCTCGTTGTTGAACTGCTCGTCGGTGATGTCCTCGGCGTTGGCCACAGCGCCGGTGCCGGCGTTGTTCATCAGGATATCCACGCGGCCGAACTCCTTCATGGTGGCTTCCACGGCGGCCTTCACCATGTCCACATTGGTGATGTCGCAGGCCACGGGCAGGCACTTCACGCCATACTCGGCGGTGATGTCGGCGGCGTTCTTCTCAAGCAGGTTCATGCGGCGGGCCATCAGCACCAGGTTGCAGCCCTGGCTCGCGAAGGCCTTGGCCATCTGCAGGCCCAGGCCGGTGGAGGCACCGGTGACGACGGCCACGCGGCCGGTCAGATCGAAATAATTCTTCATAAGGGACTCGTTGCTCCTTTCACGCGGGACCATCCCCGCCGGGTATCATCCTATCAGATACGCCCGACTCTGTCAAGGGAAACTGACAAATTTTTCACAATAGACAGCTCGCCTTCACACACCGATCGCCTCTTGCCTCTTGCGCGGAAGGCCTCTGATATGCTATCATCCATCCGGAGGAGGACTTATCCGACCATGAAGATGAAGCTATCCATCCTCGCGGCGCTGCTGCTGGCGCTCCTGTGCGCGGCGGCCTCGGGCGAGATGTATTCATATGATGAGGCGACCGGCGAGGCCACCGGCACCGACCTGCAGGCCGAGGCCACCGAGACCGAGCTGGAGGGCAGCCATACCCTCACGATCTCCTTCGTGGGCGACTGCACCGTGGGTGAGGCCTATGAGCACCGCGGCTACCGCAGCGGCTATATCTACAAGCTGAACCAGCACGGCTGGGACTACCCCTTCAGCAATGTGGCCGACATGTTCGCCTGGGACGACCTGACCGTGGCCAACTGCGAGGGCGTGTTCACCACCCGCAGGGCGCGCAAGCAGCAGATGGCCCTGGGCGCCGACCCCAAGTATGCCGAGGTGTTCAAGCTGGGCAATGTGGACATGGTGAACATCTTCAACAACCACACGCTGGACTTCGGCGCGGCGGGCCGCAAGGACACCCGCGCGGCGCTGGACGCCCAGGGCATCCTCTGGAGCGACCTGAACATCCCCGTCACCACCACGGTGAAGGGCATCAAGATCGGCATGCTTTCGGTGTGCTGGCCCATCCGCAAGACGCAGCTGGAGAACGCCTTCGAGACCATCCGTCAGCTGAAGGAGGAGCAGGGCTGCGACCTGGTGATCGTGAGCGCGCACTGGGGCAAGGAGGACAACTACAAGGTGCAGGGCGACCAGCTGAAGGCCACCCGCTTCCTGGATGCCGGCGCCGATATCATCTTCGGCACGGGCTCGCACACGCTGCAGCCCATCCAGTATTACAAGGGCAAGATCATCATGTATTCCATGTGCAACTTCACCTTCGGCGGCAACGGCGGCCCCAAGGACAGCGACACCGCCGTGGTGCAGCTCCGCTTCAACATCAATGATGACGGCAGCCTGACCGCCAGCTACCTCACGGCCTATCCCTTCAAGCAGCACAAGGACGGCGACTTCCGCCCCTGGCAGCTGACCGACCAGAAGCAGCGCGAGACCTGCCTGGCCAAGCTGTGGACCGACGGCAACGGCCAGAAGGTGAAGAGCAACCTGCCCGAGAGCTTCAAGACCACCGGCGAGGTGGACCTGATCGCCTGGCAGCGCGAGCTGGACGGCCTGCCGCCCGTGGAGGAGCCCGTGGTCGATGAGACCGAGGACGATGACGACATCCCCGAGGACGAGATCGACGAGGGCGGCTACGACGAGAACGACGAGGAGTGGAACGAGGACTACGTCGAGCCCGACGAATACGGCGGCATCTCCGCCTGGGAGCTGACCGAGGAGGACGAGGAGGAGACGTCCTACTGGCAGCGCGACGACGACAGCTTCGTGCCCGACGATGAGGAGGACGAGGACGACGCCGACGACGATGAGCCCTACCGCGAGGGCATCAGCACGGTCGGCGGGGAAGAGTGACCCCGGTATCATCCTTGACCAGCCTCAAACAGAAATGGCCCACAAAAGCAGGGATCCGAAGCATCCAAGGGCGATCGCAGGCAACGACTGTTTCAGGAGACCTCTTCCAAAACAAATTTGAAAAATCGAATGAAAAACTGGGGATCCCAAGCAAAAAAGGGGTATCGCAGGCTTCGCCTGTTTCAGGAGACCTCTGCCGATCCTATTTGAAAAATGGCCTGCAAAAGTGGGGATCCGAAGCATCCAAGGGCGATCGGAAAGCCCTTGGTCGACCGCCGCAGCGGTCGAAACCTCTGTCGATCTTATATGAGATAAGTATGAGAGATAGAACAGGCCCCGGGAGCTGTGCTCCCGGGGCCTTCTTCGTATATCATTCTCCGTCATCGAAGTCGTCCTTGCGCATCTGCTCCCATTCCTCCATCGAGATGAGGCAGAGGCGCGGCTTGGCGCCGTCGCGCTGGGAAAGGATGCCGCGGGCCTCCATCTCGTCCACCAGGCGGCCGGCGCGGGCATAGCCCACACGGAAGCGCCGCTGGATCTGGGAGGTGGACACCTGGCCCTCGCGCACGGCCAGCTCGATGCACTGCTCCAGCAGGGGGCGATCGCTGTCCTCGGGGTCGTCGGC
>R28__coassemble_426_pt1 | contig 17652 bp, 20 predicted proteins | sample R28__metabat2_low_PE_026 | metagenome-assembled genome bin R28
GGGGCAGCTGCTGGGGGCGGGCCGCACCGGGGAGGCCGTCGAGACCGACCGCAAGCTCATCGTCTTCGCGGTGCTCATCTGCTTCGGCATCGGCGCGGTGATGTACTTCGTGGCGCCCTGGATCCCGATGCTGTATGCCACCACCGAGGACGTGGCTTCGCTGGCCACACGGCTCATCCGCTGCGCCGCCGTGTGCATGCCGCTGTGGAGCCTGGGCAACGCCTGCTACTTCACGCTGCGCTCCGGCGGCAAGACCTTCATCACCTTCCTGTTCGACAGCTGCTTCGTGTGGGTCATCTGCGTCCCCGTCGCCTTCGGCCTCACCTGGTGGACCGACATCGAGATCGTGCCGCTGTACCTCATCGTCTGCGCGACATAGATCTTCAAGTGCGTCATCGGCCTCATCATGATCGAAAAGGGCATCTGGATCCACAACATCGTGGGCGGCGGCCGCGAGAGCTGACCGTCTTTCTTCCGGGCGGTGTCCCTCCGTGGGATGCCGTCTGTTTTTTTGCTGTTCTCCTCCTCCGCGGAAGGCATCGGTCCTCAACTTGTGCTTGCGTGTCCGCCCATCTTCGTGTATACTATGCGTTTAGATGCGGGGCAGACCCGCGTCAGGATACAGATCCGGAACAGCAGTCCGGGCAAGAGCGTTCTACGCCGATGAGGGCATAGAGCGCCCGGACGAAGAGGCCGGATCTTCAGATCGCAGCGACCAAGAGCAGGAGGAGATACCATGTCAAAGAGGACTGATATCGATAAGGTGCTGATCATCGGCTCCGGCCCGATCATCATCGGTCAGGCTTGTGAGTTCGACTATTCCGGTACGCAGGCATGCAAGGCGCTCCGCAAGCTGGGCTACAAGATCGTGCTGGTCAATTCCAATCCCGCGACCATCATGACCGACCCCGAAACGGCGGACGTGACCTATATCGAGCCGCTGAACGTGCATCGTCTGGAGCAGATCATCGCCAAGGAGCGCCCCGACGCGCTGCTGCCCAACCTGGGCGGCCAGTCCGGCCTGAACCTCTGCTCCGAGCTCTATAAGGCCGGCATCCTCGATAAATATCATGTGAAGGTCATCGGCGTGCAGGTGGATGCCATCGAGCGCGGCGAGGACCGCATCGAGTTCAAGAACACCATGAACGAGCTGGGCATCGAGATGGCGCGCAGCGAGGTGGCCTATTCCGTGGAGGAGGGCCTCGCCATCGCCGATAAGCTGGGCTACCCCGTGGTGCTGCGTCCCGCCTATACCATGGGCGGCGCCGGCGGCGGCTTGGTCTATAACCGCGAGGAGCTCAAGACCGTCATGGCCCGCGGCCTGCAGGCCTCCCTGGTGCATCAGGTGCTGGTGGAGGAGTCCGTGGTCGGCTGGGAGGAGCTGGAGCTGGAGGTCGTCCGCGACAGCACCGGCAAGATGATCACGGTCTGCTTCATCGAGAACATCGATCCCATGGGCGTGCATACCGGTGACTCCTTCTGCGCCGCGCCCATGCTCACCATCTCCAAGGAGGTGCAGCAGCGCCTGCAGGAGCAGGCCTACCGCATCGTGGACAGGGTGCAGGTCATCGGCGGCACCAATGTGCAGTTCGCCCACGATCCCAAGACCGACCGCATCGTCGTCATCGAGATCAACCCCCGCACCTCCCGCTCCTCCGCGCTGGCCTCCAAGGCGACCGGCTTCCCCATCGCGCTGGTCTCTGCCATGCTGGCCTGCGGCCTGGACCTGAAGGACATCGAGTGCGGCAAGTACGGCACGCTGGACAAGTATGTGCCCGACGGTGACTATGTGGTCATCAAGTTCGCGCGCTGGGCCTTCGAGAAGTTCAAGGGCGTCGAGGACAAGCTGGGCACGCAGATGCGCGCCGTCGGCGAGGTCATGAGCATCGGCAAGAACTTCAAGGAAGCCTTCCAGAAGGCCATCCGTTCCCTGGAGAACGGCAACTACGGTCTGGGCCACGCCAAGAACAAGGGCTTCGACCGCATGACCAAGGAGCAGCTGCTGCAGAAGCTGGTCGTGCCCAACAGCCAGCGCTACTTCCTGATCTATGAGGCTCTGCGCAAGGGTGCCACCATCGACGAGATCCACGCGCTGACCCATGTCAAGGCCTGGTTCCTGGAGCAGATGAAGGAGCTGGTGGAGGAAGAGGAGGCCCTGGTGGCCCACAAGGGCACCGTGCCCTCCGACGCCGCGCTGACCCAGGCCAAGAAGGACGGCTTCTCCGACAAGTACCTGAGCCAGATCCTGGAGGTGCCCGAGGACGACATCCGTGCCCGCCGCCGCGCCATCGGCGTGGTCGAGGGCTGGGAGGGCGTCCATGTGAGCGGCACCAAGGACAGCGCCTACTACTTCTCCACCTACAACGCGCCTGACAAGAGCACCGTGTCGAATGGCCGCAAGGTGATGATCCTGGGCGGCGGCCCCAACCGCATCGGCCAGGGCATCGAGTTCGACTACTGTTGCGTGCACGCGGCGATGGCCCTCAAGAAGCTGGGCTTCGAGACCATCATCGTCAACTGCAACCCCGAGACCGTCTCCACCGACTATGATACCTCCGACAAGCTCTATTTCGAGCCCCTGACGCTGGAGGACGTGCTGAGCATCTATGAGAAAGAGAAGCCCCTCGGCGTCATCGCCCAGTTCGGCGGCCAGACGCCCCTGAACCTGGCGGCGGACCTGAAGCGCAACGGCGTCAAGATCCTGGGCACCTCTCCCGAGGTCATCGACCTGGCCGAGGACCGCGACCAGTTCCGCGCCGTGATGGACCGTCTCGGCATCCCGATGCCCGAGTCCGGCATGGCCACCACCGTGGAAGAGGCCCAGGCCATCGCAAACAAGATCGGCTATCCTGTCATGGTGCGCCCCTCCTATGTGCTGGGCGGCCGCGGCATGGAGGTCGTGTATGACGACGCCCAGATGGCCGATTACATGGCCGCTGCCGTCGGTGTGACGCCCGACCGTCCGATCCTGATCGACCGCTTCCTGAACCATGCCATGGAGTGCGAGTCCGACGCCATCGCCGACGGCACCCACGCCTTCGTGCCCGCGGTGATGGAACACATCGAGCTGGCCGGCGTCCATTCCGGCGACTCGGCCTGCATCATCCCCTCCGTGCACATCTCTCCCGAGAACCTGGCGACGATCAAGGACTACACCCGCCGCATCGCCGAGGAGATGCACGTCGAGGGCCTGATGAACATGCAGTACGCCATCGAGAACGGCAAGGTCTTCGTGCTGGAGGCCAACCCGCGCGCCAGCCGCACGGTGCCGCTGGTCTCCAAGGTCTGCGGCATCCGCATGGTGCCCCTGGCCACCGAGATCATCACCCGCGAGCTCACCGGCCGTCCCAGCGTGATGCCCACCCTCAAGGAGAAGCGCATCCCCTATTATGGCGTGAAGGAAGCCGCCTTCCCATTCAACATGTTCCAGGAGGTCGACCCCATCCTCGGGCCCGAGATGCGCTCCACCGGTGAGGTGCTGGGCCTCTCCGCCTCCTATGGCGAGGCCTTCGTGAAGAGCCAGGAGGCCGTGCAGTCTCCTCTGCCCATGCAGGGCACGGTGCTCATCTCGGTCAACCGCAAGGACAAGGCCGAGGTGGTCGAGCTGGCCCGCCAGTTCCACGAGGACGGCTTCAAGATCATGGCCACCGGCCACACCTGTGAGCTCATCCGCGAGGCCGGTATCCCCGCCGAGCATGTCAACAAGCTGGACGAGGGCCGTCCCAACATCCTGGACGAGATCACCAACGGCAAGATCGATCTCATCGTGAACTCGCCCCTGGGCAAGGGCTCGGTGCAGGACGACAGCTACCTGCGCAAGGCCGCGATCAAGTACAAGATCCCCTACATCACCACGATGGCTGCCGCCATGGCCACGGCCGACGGCATCTGGCAGGTGAAGCACGGGACCGTGGGCGAGATCCACTCCCTGCAGTCGCTCCACGCCCAGATCACCGATCTGTGATTTCTCCGCTGTCCGAAGGTACCTGCTCTCGCGGGCAGGTACCTTTTCTTTTGCTCCTTGAGGGACTGCGCCGATCGTGCTATGATGGATCCGTTGGGCGGCGTGACGCCTGAGGTCCGCGCGTCCCCATCCTTGCCGCCGGACATGAAGAAGGGATGATATCATGGGGATCCTGAAGAAATGGCTGAAGCTGGAGGGCCTGCCGTTGGTGGCCCAGCGCCTCCTGTTCTTCTTCTGCGGCCTGCTCATCATCAGCATGAGCCGTGAGCTGACCACGTATGTCCACTATGTCGTGGGCGGCATGATGTTCATCGTCTGCATGCTCATGCTCGTGAGCAGCCTGCAGGAGCAGAGCTATCGCAGGGAAGGCGATCACAGCCTGCCCACCGCCGTGGTCGGGGTCATCCTCGCCTGCATCATCATCGTGCGGCAGCATGGTGCCATCCCCTTCATCGCGGTCGCCTGGGGCATCAACGGCCTGCGGGGCGGCATCGAGTCCATCAGCCACGCGCTCTATGCCGCCGGGCATAAGGAGCCGTGGATCGGGCATCTGGTGCACGGCCTGTTCGAGACCGTGCTCGCGCTCATGCTGGTGTTCGACCCGCAGGAGAAGATCGGGGAGCATATCGTGATCCTGGGGCTTTAGATGCTCGTACAGGCCGCCGCGCTGCGCACCAAGGCATGATCCTTTCATCAATAAAGCAGACTCTCATCTCATCAGGACCGACTTCGGTCTTTATCGTTCTTTCATCAAGTCTGCATCGAGCGGGAAGGAAGGTCCGCGGGCTGTTTCATACGCAAAGATGTTCTTGACATACGCTCTGTTTGCGCCTATAATATCGAATGGTCACACAGCAAAAGGAGTGTCGACATGAAGCTGGATGTTTCTTCCGCGATCCGTACCCCCGGTCAGGAATACGCCTTCTCTGGGCAGCAGACCATGGCTGCCACGGATGTGGGCGGCGAGCTCATCACCTTCGACGACGTCGTGGTGAAGGGCACGTTCCTGGTGCTCGAGGACGGTTCGGTCACGGTGGACGGTCTGGTCGAGACGGTCGCTCATTCCCGCTGTGCGTCCTGCCTGGCGCCCGCAAGCGCGCAGGTCTCGAACAGCTTCCGCGAGACGTTCGTCCGCGGAGGCGACCCGGAGGACGACGAAGCCTTCGCCTATGACGGATACCTCGTCGATCTGGACCGGATGATCGAGACCTATGTGCTGCTCGCCCTGCCGATGCGCTTCCTCTGTAAGGAGGATTGCCCCGGTCTTGGGATGTACGCGAAGCCGGGCGATGATGTGAGCCTTTACCGTTAGGACGAGGTGCCCGATACACAGCGTCCTTTCGCGGGATTAAGGCAGCTGCTGGATGAGCAGTCCAGCGAAGGGGGATCGGAAGTTCCCCAGTCATGAAGCTGCAGCCAGTCTGCTGCCACCGCCCCAGGAAAGCTCCTGAGGGCATAAGGATGAGGAGGTGTACATATGGCTCTTCCCAAGGGAAAGATCTCTAAGGCACGTAAGCATAGCCGTCAGGCGAACTGGAAGCTGACCCTGCCGGGCATCGTCGAGTGCCCCCAGTGCCATGAGATGAAGCTGGCCCACCGCGTCTGCAAGAAGTGCGGTTATTACAACGGCAAGCAGGTCGTCGTCATGGACGAGGAGAAGAAGAACGCCTAAGAGCATACCACAGCTCGCTTACGGGAGAGGAGTACCTGCGCGGCACGGTCAGAGAGGACGGCCCATCGGCTGAGAGGCTGTCTCCGAAGAGCGCACGGGGAAGGTCGCTCCACAGAGCACAGGATGAACGCGGCCAGGCTGCCTGAGTCCTGTTCGGTCGCACCCGTTATCGTGCAGCAAAGGCAAACGTCTCTCGTTTGCGAAGCAAGGTGGTACCACGGAGCAGCTCCGTCCTTCGGGATCGGGGCTGCTTTCGTTTATCATCGGAAGAAAAGGAGGGATCTGGCATGGATACCGCAAAGATCCTCGCCCGCCTCACCCACCCCGGCACACTGCTGGTGATCGTCGGCGCGGCCGCGGCCTATGGCTCCTCACTGCTCGTGAAGTGGGTGCCTTAGGAGCGGCAAAGGAGCGCGAGCCTCATCATCAAGGCCTTCGGGCTCATCATCGCGGTCATCGGTGCCGTGATCCTCTTCACGCAGAGCCGTTGACAAGAAACACAGGAGGAAGATCTTTCATGGAACGCACCGCACAGGACATGGCCACGCGCTTCGATCCGCAGTCGATCGAGGCCGATCTTTACAAGGCCTGGGAGGACAGCGGCTGCTTCGTCGCGCACCGCGTGGAGGGCAAGAAGCCCTTCACCATCGTGATGCCGCCGCCCAACATCACCGGCCAGCTCCACATGGGCCACGCGATGGACTGCACCCTGCAGGACGCCGCCACCCGCTACCATCGCATGAAGGGCGACCCCACCCTGTGGCTCCCCGGCACCGACCATGCCGCCATCGCCACCGAGGTCAAGATCGTGGACGCCATGCGCAAGGAGGGCCTGACCAAGGAGTCCCTCGGCCGCGAGGGCTTCCTGAAGCGCGCCTGGGAATGGAAGAAGGAGTACGGCGGCCGCATCACCACCCAGCAGCGCCGCATGGGCACCAGCTGCGACTGGAGCCGTGAGCGCTTCACCATGGACGAGGGCTGCAGCAAGGCCGTGCGCGAGGTGTTCTGCCGCCTGTATGAGAAGGACCTGATCTATCGCGGCAACCGCATGGTCAACTGGTGCCCCTGCTGCGTCACCTCCCTGAGCGACGCCGAGGTGGAGTATGAGGAGCAGGACGGCCACTTCTGGCACCTGCTCTACACGGTGAAGGAGACCGGTGAGCAGTTGGAGCTGGCCACCACCCGTCCCGAGACCATGCTGGGCGATACCGCCGTGGCCATCAATGCCGCCGATGAGCGCTACGCCCACCTGCACGGCTGCCACGTGATCCTGCCCCTGCTGAACAAATAGATCCCCATCGTCTGCGACGAGCATGCCGACATGGAGAAGGGCACCGGCGTGGTGAAGATCACCCCCGCTCACGATCCCAACGACTATGAGGTGGGCCAGCGCCACAGCCTGCCCATCGTGCGCGTGTTCACCCTGGACGGCCGCATGACCGGCGCCGCCGACAAGGCGAAGGCCGACGAGCTGTTCGCCTCCGGCAAGGCCTCGGTCAACGAGCCCGAGGTGCTGGACTGCGGCAAGTATGCCGGCATGACCACGAAGGAGGCCCGCAAGGCCATCGTGGCCGACCTGGAGGCCATCGGCGCGCTGAAGAGCGTGGAGCCCCTGAAGCATGAGGTGGGCACCTGCTACCGCTGCCACACCACCGTGGAGCCCATGGTCAGCAAGCAGTGGTTCGTGAAGATGGCCCCTCTGGCCGAGCCCGCCCTGCAGGCCGTGTACATCGGCAAGACGAAGTTCGTGCCCGAGCGCTTCGCCAAGACCTATTATAATTGGATGGAGAACATCCGCGACTGGTGCATCAGCCGTCACCTGTGGTGGGGCCATCGCATCCCCGCCTGGTACTGCGACAGCTGCGGTGAGACCAGCGTCAGCCGCACCGATCTGTGCACCTGCCCCAAGTGCGGCGCGCCCGTGAAGCAGGATGAGGACGTGCTGGACACATGGTTCTCCTCCGCCCTGTGGCCCTTCTCCACCCTGGGCTGGCCCGAGCAGACCGAGGACCTGAAGTACTTCTACCCCACCACCATGCTGGTGACGGGCTATGACATCATCTTCTTCTGGGTAGCCCGCATGATCTTCTCCTCCATCGAGCAGATGGGCGAGACGCCCTTCGAGACCGTGCTGATCCACGGCCTGGTGCGTGACGAGCTGGGCCGCAAGATGTCCAAGTCCCTGGGCAACGGCGTCGACCCGCTGGAGGTCATCGACAAGTACGGCGCCGACGCCCTGCGCTTCTCTCTGCTGATGGGGGTGTCTCCCGGCAACGACACCCGCTACAGCGATGCCAAGGTGGAGGCGGCCCGCAACTTCGCCAACAAGGTGTGGAACGCCAGCCGCTTCGTGCTGATGAACTGCGATGAGCATCAGGAGATCGACCCGGCGCAGCTGACCATGGCGGACAAATGGATCCTGTCCCGCTTCCAGGACGCCGTCCGCGATATCACCGCCCACAACGAGGAGGGCGACTTCGGCATCAGCGCCACCCGCATCTATGACTTCGCGTGGAGCGAGTTCTGCGACTGGTACATCGAGCTGAGCAAGGCCCGCCTGACCGGCGACGATCCCGAGGCCAAGCGCAACACCCAGGCTGTGCTGCTGTATGTGCTGGAGGGCCTGCTCAAGCTGCTGCACCCCTTCATGCCCTTCCTCACCGAGGAGGTCTATAAGTACCTGCCCTCGAGCGAAGGCTTCCTGATGCTCAAGGCCTGGCCCACCGTGGATGCCTCCTTCGACTTCCCCGCCGACTCCGCCAGGATGGAGGGCGTGATGGAGATCATCCGCAGCATCCGCAACCTGCGCGCCGAGATGAACGTGCAGGCCGGCAAGCGCACCCATCTGATGCTGCTGCCGCAGGAGGGCTGGGCCGATACCCTGACCGAGAGCGATGTGTTCTTCCGCCGCCTGGCCGGTGCCTCCGAGAGCCATGTGATCGCCTCCGCCGCCGAGGTGACGGAGAAGACCGTGTCCGCCGTGACCGTGGCCGGCACCCTGTATATCCCCCTGGGCGACCTGGTGGACTTCGCCAAGGAGATCGCCCGCCTGAACAAATAGATCGAGAGCGTGGGCAAGGAGATCGCCCGCGCCGAGGCCAAGCTGAACAACCCCGGCTTCCTCGCCAAGGCCCCCGCGGCCCTGGTGGAGCAGGAGAAGGACAAGCTCGCCGCCAACAAGCTCAAGGCCGAGACGCTGGAGAAGCGCGTCGCCGAGCTGCGCGAGAACATCTGACCAAAGACCCGCCGGAAGGGGCCTGTGCCTTTTCCGGCGGGCAGCTTTGGATCATGAGGAAAGAACGATGCCAGAAATGCTCACCGCTGATGAAGTGATCGGCCGGATCCACGGGAGCTATCTGACCGGCGACAAGCACGGTCTGCAGAACACCCGTGCCCTGCTCACCGAGCTCGGACTCGAGCCGCGCCTGCCGATGATCCATGTGGCTGGCACCAACGGCAAGGGCAGCGTGTGCGCCATGCTGTAGAGCGTCCTGCGCCGCGCGGGCTTCCATACCGGGCTCTATACCTCCCCGTTCCTGCAGTCCTATCATGAAAGGATCCGTCTCCGCGGTCAGCCGCTCACCGACGCGCAGCTCTCCCTCTATGGATCGCGGGTGCTGGCCGCCGCGGAGGCGCTGGCCGATCGGGGCATCCATGCCACGCCCTTCGAGCTGGGCACCGCGCTGGCGCTCTCTGTCTTCGAGGGAGAGAAGGTCGATGTCGCGGTGATTGAGGTCGGGCTGGGCGGCAGGCTGGACCCGACGAACGTCATCACGCCCATCGTGAGCGCCATCACCGCCATCGGGCTCGACCATATGTCAGTGCTGGGCGATACCACGGCCGCCATCGCCGGTGAGAAGGCCGGGATCATCAAGCCCGGCAGGCCTGTCGTCTGCCAGTGCGCCGACGAGGATGTAGCGGAGGTGTTCCGCGAGAGAGCGCGGGAGACGGGCTCTCCGCTCCGTCAGCTGCGCGTGGAGCAGCTGCTGTCCGCGTCCTGCACGGCCCACGGCTCCGTCGCTTCCTATCAGCTGAAGGACCGCTGGAGCGATGTCACGATCGCCCTGCCCGGGGAGCATCAGCTGATGAACGCCATGACCGTGCTCGGCGTGGTGGAGGAGCTGCGGGCGCAGGGCTTCGATCTGCCCGATGTCGCCGTGCGCGAGGGCCTCGCCTCCGTGCGCTGGCCGGCCCGGCTGGAATGGTGCGGGGACGAGCTGCTGCTCGACGGCGCGCACAACGCCCACGGTCTGGCCGCGCTCCGGCTGTTCATCGACCGTCATCTGCACGATACGCCCCGCGTGCTGCTCACCGGGGCCCTGGCCGAGAAGCTCTCACCATAGATGCTGGACAGCCTGGCCTCCATCGCGGACCGCGTCATCACCGTGACCCCGGACAGCCACCGCGCCATGCAGGCCGAGGCGCTGGCCGCCCTGCTCCGCGAGCGCGGGGCCGAGGTCACCTCGGCCAACTCTGTGAGCGATGGACTTGCCCAAGCCCGGGCGATCCGTGAGGCCCAGGGCGGCGTCATCATCGCCTGCGGCAGCCTTTATTTCGCGGGTGAGCTGCGTACCGTGCTCGGTCTGCCCTGGCGCGGCTGATCCGATCATCAGGAAGGGAACATCATGACTTTCATCCATGAACCGGTGCTCTATCACGAGGTCATGCTCTGGATGGACCCCCATGCCGACGGCGTCTATTGTGACGGTACCCTGGGCGGCGGCGGGCACAGCGGCGGCATCCTGGAGCTGAGCGGCGGCACCGCCTCGCTCTATGGGATCGACCGCGACATGACGGCCATCGCCGCCGCGACCGAGAAGCTGTCCCGCTATCCCGGCTTCCATGCCATCCATGGCAATTTCCATGACGGCAAGGAGCTGCTGCGCGAGGCCGGCGCGCCTCCGCTGGACGGCTGTCTGCTCGATCTGGGCGTCTCCAGCCCACAGCTGGACGACGGCTCCCGCGGCTTCTCCTATCATTAGGACGCGCCGCTGGACATGCGCATGGACCGCTCCCTCGGCATGACCGCCGCCGAGCTTTTGAACACCGCCACCGAGGCCGAGCTTTGCGGCATCATCCGCGACTACGGCGAGGAGAAATGGGCGGCGCGCATCGCGCACATCATCTGTGAGCATCGCGCCCAAAAGCCCATGGAGACGACCTTCGATCTGGTGCACGCGGTGGACGCGGCCATCCCGAAGGCCGTGCGGCGCAAGGAGGACGGGCATCCGGCCCGCCGCACCTTCCAGGCCATCCGCATCGCGGTGAACGATGAGCTGGACCCGCTGGACGCGGCCATCTGCGGCTTCGTCGACTGCCTCAAGCCCGGCGGCAGGATGCTGGTCATCACCTTCCATTCGCTGGAGGACCGCTTGGTGAAGCGCTGCTTCCAGCGGCTGCAGAGCCCCTGCACCTGTCCGCCGAAGATGCCTGTATGCGTCTGCGGCAAGAAGCCTGTCGTCAAGATCCTGGCCAAGGGCGCCGTGGCCCCCTCCCCGGCCGAGATCGAGCGCAATCCCCGTGCCCGCAGCGCCAAGCTGCGCGTGTGCGAGAAGCTGGAGGTGCTCTGATGCCCACGCTCTATGTGGTGGCCACGCCCATCGGGAACCTGCAGGATATGACGCCCCGCGCCATCCAGACCCTGAAGGACGTGCAGCTCATCGCCGCCGAGGACACCCGTGTTACCATGAAGCTGTGCCAGGTGTTCGATATCCACACGCCGCTCACCAGCTGTCATCAGCACAACGAGGGCAGCAAGGGCGCCGCGCTGGCGGATCGTATGCTGGAGGAGGGCATCGACATCGCGGTCACGACCGATGCCGGCACGCCCTGCGTCTCCGATCCCGGCTACGCGCTGGTGAAGGCCGCCACCGAGCGCGGTATCTCGGTCCTCCCGATCCCCGGCTGCTGCGCCGGCGTCTCCGCGCTCTCGGTCAGCGGCTTCGATGCCCGGGAGTGGGCCTTCTACGGCTTCCTCCCAAGGGAGAAGAAGGAGCTCACCGAGAAGCTGCTCAGCATGGCGCGCGGCGTCCCGATCGCCATCGTGCATGAATCGCCCTACCGCGTGACCGACATGGTCGGTACGATCGCCGAGGTCCTGCCCCAGACGCGGATCTCCGCCTCCTGCGACCTCACCAAGCTCCATGAGAAGACGATCCGCGGCACCGCGCCGGAGGTCTTCGCGGCGCTCCGCGACGATCCAAAGGCCGAGAAGGGCGAATATTGCCTGGTGCTCGACTTCCATGAGGTCGCGCTCCCGGAACCGCCCGCACCTGCCGCCCAGGTCTCGCTGGAGGCCCGCCTGACCGAGCTGCTGTTGGCCGGATACGACCTGCGTGAGGCCCAGCAGTCGCTCATCGACGAAGGACAGAAGAAGAACGCGGTCAAAGCCGCCGCGCTGCGCCTGAAGAAGCTGTTCACCGAGGAGGAAGAGGAATGAGAACGATCACGGCGGAAGCCATCACCGAAGCGGTCCGCGACCTGTGCATCCGCGCGAACCGTGAGCTCCCGGAGGATGTCGCCCAGGCGCTGCGCGACGCCCGCGCGAAGGAGCCCTACGCCCCCGCGCAGGACATGCTGAATATCCTCATCCGCAATGAAGGCATCGCTCGCGATACCTCCATGCCCATCTGCCAGGACACCGGCATGGCCGTCGTCTTTGCCGAGGTCGGCCAGGACGTGCACATCGAGGGCGACTTCGAGACCGCGGTGCAGGCCGGCATCCACGCGGGCTATGTGGAGGGCCTGCTGCGCAAGAGCGTGGTCTCCGATCCACTGCGCCGCGTGAACAGCGGCGACAACACGCCCGGCATCCTGCATGTGAAGCTGGTGCCCGGTGACCGGCTCACGCTGACCGTGGCTCCCAAGGGCTTCGGCAGCGAGAACATGAGCCGTCTGAAGATGCTCACCCCTGCCCAGGGCGTGGAGGGCGTGAAGGCCTTCGTGCTGGATACGGTCCGGCAGGCCGGCGCCAACCCCTGCCCTCCCATGGTGCTGGGCATCGGCATCGGCGGCGACTTCGAGCGCGTGGCCCAGCTGGCCAAGGAAGCGCTGATGGTCCCGCTGGGCGAGCATTCCCCGGACCCCTACTATGCCGCGCTGGAGGACGAGCTGCTATCGCTGGTGAACAGCACCGGCATCGGCCCTCAGGGCTTCGGCGGCAGGACCACCTGCCTGGGCCTGCACATCAAGCACTACCCGACCCATATCGCCGGCCTGCCCGTGGCCGTGAACGTCAGTTGCCATGTCACCCGTCACAAGATGACCGTGCTGTAAAGGAGGCGATCCTCATGAAGCATCTCACGACCCCTCTCACCGACGAGATGGTCCGCGATCTGCACGCGGGCGAGCACATCCTGCTCTCCGGCACCGTCTATACGGCGCGGGACGCCGCCCATCTGCGCATGATGGACTGCCTCAGGAAGGGCGAGCCCCTGCCGATCGAGCTGCAAGGCAGCGTGATCTATTACGCGGGTCCCACGCCCACGCCTCCCGGTAAGCCGATCGGCTCCATCGGTCCCACCACCTCCACCCGCATGGACGCCTCCACTCCCACCCTCATCGGTCTGGGCCTCAAGGGCATGATCGGCAAGGGCGGCCGCAGCGCCGAGGTGGTGGACGCCATGCGTAAGGGCCCCGCGGTCTATCTGGCGGCGGTCGGCGGCGCGGCCGCGCTGATGGCCGAGTGCGTCACCGCCTGCGAGGTCATCGCCTGGGACGACCTTGGCCCCGAATCTGTCAAACGCCTCACGCTGAAGGAGCTGCCCTTGGTGGTCGCCATCGACTGCGAGGGCCATGACGCCTTCGCCGAGGGCCAGGCAGCCTATCTGGCCTCTCAGTCTGTATAAAAAGGGAGGGATCGTCATGCATCCCGCTGTCATCGTCCTGCTCATCATCCTGGGGATCATCGTGGCCTACTTCGCGATGCTCACCCTTTTCTGGGCGTTGGTCGACACGAAGAAGGAGTACACCGACGAGAGCCGCTGGTACCGCTTCCTGCTCGACCTGTCCACCCGCATCCTGATGTTCCTCTGCGGCGTCCGCGCCAATCTGGAGAACGGGGAGATCGTTCCTGAGGAGCCGTTCCTGCTCGTCTCGAACCACCGCTCCAACTTCGATCCGCTCATCACCTGGATGCTCCTGCCGAAGCAGAAGCTCATCTTCATCTCCAAGCCACAGAACTTCCATCTGCCGTGGTTCGGGCGGTACATCCATCGTCTGCGCTTCCTTGCCATCGACCGCTCCGATCTGGCGGCCTCCCGCAAGGTGTTCATGAAGGCCTCCAAGCTGATGTCGGAGGAGGGACGCGGTGTGGCCGTGTATCCTGAGGGCACCCGCAGCAAGGGTGAGCAGATGCTCCCCTTCCACAGCGCGGTGTTCATCACCGCCGTCCGGGCCGGGGTGCCGGTCGTGGTCTGCACCATCGACGGCACCGAGAAGGTGCATCTGCGCTGGCCCCGCACCACCAAGATCCGTCTCCGCTGCCTGGAGGTCATCCCGGCGGACTGGATCCGTGAGCACTCCCTGCAGCAGATCTCCGACCGCGCGGAAGCAGCCATGCGCCGGGACCTGGGCCTGACCGAGCCGCCCGCCGCCTGATCCTCCTCCCCGCTCCGACCGACCTTGGAGGGATGATCCCATGCTTTCCATCAAGAACTATGTCCGGGCCCAGAGCCTGGAGGAAGCCTATCAGCTCGACCAGAAGAAGCGGAACTGCGTCCTGGGCGGCATGCTCTGGCTGCGGATGAGCGACATCAACATCGATACGGCCATCGACCTTGGCGATCTGGGCCTCGACACCGTCACCGCCGAGGGCGACCGCGTCCTCCTCGGCAGCTATGTCACGCTGCGGCAGCTGGAGACCGATCCGCTCCTGAAGGAGGCTTTCGGCGGCGCCTGCGAGAAGGCCGTGCGTGATATCGTGGGCATCCAGTTCCGCGACATGGCCACCGTAGGCGGCAGCATCTGGGGCCGCTTCGGCTTCTCGGATGTGCTCACGCTCTTCCTGGCCTTCGGCGCGGACGTGGAGCTCTATCACGCCGGCACTGTGCCGCTGGAGCGTTTCATCGGCATGAAGCCCGACCGGGATATCCTGGTGCGGCTTTCCGTGCCGCGTCCCGTGGGCCCTGTCGCCTACCGGGCCGCCCGCGTGAACAGGACCGACTTCCCGCTGCTCACCTGCTGCGCGGCCCAGACCGCGGAGGGGCTCAGGATCGCCATCGGCGCCCGTCCCGGCCGCGCTGTGCTCCTTCGCGATGAGGAAGGCCTCCTGAAAGGCGGGATCGACCGCGTCTCCGCCGACGCGCTGGCCCGCAGCTGTGCCGCGCGGGTCCAGACTGGCACGAACAGCCGCGGCAGCGCGGCCTACCGCACCCGTCTGGTGCGTACCCTTGTCAGGCGCTGCCTGCTGGAGCTGGGAGGGATGCCCGATGAAGCTTGACCTGATCCTGAACGGCCGCCCCATCACCGAGGACGTCGCGGCCGATACCACGCTCTATGACTTCCTTCGCGCGCACAGCTGCTACAGCGTGAAGTGCGGCTGCGAGACCGCGAACTGCGGGGCCTGCACGGTCCTGCTCGACGACCGGCCCATCCTCAGCTGCTCGCTGCTTGCGGTCCGGGCGCAGGGCCGCCGCGTCACCACGCTCGAGGGGCTGCAGGAGGAGGCGTCCGCCTTCATCACCTTCATCGCCGACCAGGGCGCGGACCAGTGCGGCTTCTGCAACCCCGGCATGGTCGTCAACACCGTCGCGCTGCTGAGAGAGCTCCCCGATCCGACCGACGACCAGATCCGTGCCTGGCTGGCCGGCAACCTCTGCCGCTGCTCCGGCTATGACGGCCAGCTGCGCGGCATCCGTGCCTATCTCGACAGCAGAAAGGAGCAGGTCTCATGAGCGAAGTGAACACCGCCCCCCAGACGAAGCATGTCGGTCGCTCCTATCGCAAGAAGGACTCCTCCCAGCTGCTGCTCGGCAAGCCGGTCTATATGGATGACATCGTGCCCCGCGACGCCCTGGTCGTGAAGCTGGTGCGCTCGCCCCATGCCCGCGCGAACGTCCTCTCCATGAACAAGGCCGCCGCGCTCAAGATCCCCGGCGTCGTGGCTGTCTACAGCTGGGAGGATGTGCCGAAGCAGCGTTTCGCCATCGCCGGCCAGACCTACCCCGAGCCCTCCCCCTACGATCGCCTGATCCTGGATCGCATGGTGCGCTATGTGGGCGACCCTGTGGCCATCATCGCCGCGGAGGACGAAAAGGCCGCGCTCAAGGCCATGAAGGTGCTCCGTGTACGCTATGAGGTCCTGCCCGCCGTGCTGGACCCCCTCACCGCCAAGGACAACGAGATCCTCGTGCATCCCGAGGAGGATTGGCTCCCCACCGTGCCCGTGGGCGGCGACCATCTACGCAACCTCGTCGCCAGCGATACCACCGAGGGCGGCGATGTGGAGGCCGTGCTAGCCGATTGCGAGCATGTGCTGGACCGCACCTATCATGTCCAGGCCGCCCAGCAGGTGCCCATGGAGACCTTCCGCACCTATACCCAGTTGGACCGCTACGGCCGCCTGCATGTCATCTCCTCCACCCAGATCGTGTTCCACTGCCGCCGCATCCTCTCCCACGCGCTGGGCATCCCCAAGAGCCAGATCCGCGTGGAGAAGCCCCGCATCGGCGGCGGCTTCGGCGCCAAGCAGACCGCGGTATGCGAGATGTACCCGGCCTTCGTGACCATGAAGACCGGACGGCCCGCCAAGCTGATCTATACCCGTGAGGAGGACCAGATCGCGGGCTCGCCCCGGCATGAGATGATCGTGCGTGTGCGCCTGGGCGCTTCCTAGGAGGGACGCATCCGCGCGCTGGACGTGTATACGCTCTCCAACAGCGGCGCTTATGGTGAGCATGGCCCGACCACCGTGGGCCTCTCCGGCCACAAGTCCATCCCGCTCTACACCGCCAGCCTGGAGGCCTTCCGCTTCGGCTATGATGTGGTCTATACGGACCTGCAGCCGGCCGGAGCCTATCGCGGCTATGGCGCGACGCAGGGCATCTATGCCGTGGAGTCGACCGTGAACGAGCTGGCCGCCGAGCTGGGGCTCGATCCGACCGTCCTGCGCGACCGCAACATGGTGCGCGAGGGGATGGTCATGCCGGCCTATTACAATGAGAAGCTGAACGCCTGCGCGCTCGACCGCTGCATGGCCCGCTGCCGCGAGCTCTTCGACTGGGAGCACCGCTGGCCCGTGCAGGACATGGGCAACGGCAAGGTGCGCGCCGCCGGCGTGGCCATGGCCATGCAGGGCTCGGGCATCAGCGGCGTCGATGTGGGCTCCGCCACCCTCAAGCTGAACGACGATGGCAGCTACAGCCTGATCATCGGCGCGGCTGACATGGGTACGGGCTGCGACACGATCCTGGCGCAGATGGCCGCCGAATGTATGGACTGCCCCATGGAGCAGATCGCGGTCTTCGGTGCCGATACCGATGTGTCGCCCTACGATTCCGGCTCCTACGCCTCCTCCACCACCTATGTCACCGGCAAGGCCGTCGAGCTGGCCTGCGGTCAGCTGAAGGACAAGATCCGCGCCCTTGCCGCCGAGCTCCTTTCCTGTGAGCCTGCCGACACCGCCTTCGAGGGAGGGCATGTCCGCTGCCTTTCCTCCGGCGCGTCTGTCACGCTGGAGCAGGTGGCCTATGCCTCGCAGAACGGCCGCAGCCATACGCTGGAGGTCACCGTGACCCATTCCTCCCCCTTCTCGCCGCCTCCCTTCATGGTGGGCATGGCGTGGATCGAGATCGATAAGGGCACCGGCGAGGTGAAGCTGCTGGACTACACCGCGGTCGTGGACTGCGGCACCACCGTGAACCCCGCGCTGGCCCGCATCCAGGCCGAGGGCGGCATCATGCAGGGCGTCGGCATGACCCTTTTCGAGTCGGTCACCTACGATCCCAGCGGCCGTCCCATCGAGTCCAGCCTGATGCAATACAAGATCCCCACCCGCCCGGACGTGCCCGCGCTGCAC
>R28__coassemble_434_pt1 | contig 17424 bp, 16 predicted proteins | sample R28__metabat2_low_PE_026 | metagenome-assembled genome bin R28
CCCCCCCCCCCCCCCGCCCCCGCCCCCGCGGGGGGGGGGGGGGGGGGGGCGGGCCCGCCCCCCCCCCCCCCCCCCCACCCCCCTATGGCTCCGATGCAGCTTGGTGGGACATGCAGCGGCCGGAAGAGGCGGTCCCCGGCGTTGCATCAGCATCATGTTGCATCGGAGCGACCCAAAAGGCTCCCCCTCCGGGGAACCGGCTCGCCAGTGGCGAGTTCGCCGTAGGCGAAAGGTTCCGAAGCGAAGCGAAGGAGTATGCTGTCAGCGAAGCTGACTGAGAGGGTCCTCCGGGGTGGCTGTCAGCGCAGCCGACTGAAGGAGTTATTCAAACGCTTCCGGATAGACCTTGTCCAGCGAGAACATGTCGCCGGGGCGGTCCTCGCGGCGGATCCAGCGGCCGTCGGTGAAGTCGGGCACGGGCACGGGCATGGAGCCCATCACGATGCTCTGCTCGGAGAGGCAGGTGACGGCCATCCAAGCGGCGGCGTCATACACATCGATGGGGAAGGCCACGCCCTTCTGGATCGACTCGAAGAAGGCGCGCAGCACCAGATAGTCCATGCCGCCGTGGCCGCCGCGCAGGCCGAACTCGCGGTATTCCTTCCACAGGGGATGCTCATGCTCGGCCATGAACGCTTTGTCGCTGTCCCAGTGATGGGGGCGGGAGGCGCTGCCCTCCAGATAGATGAGGCGGCCCTCCTCCTCCCACAGGCCCTTGGTGCCCTGCACATAGCCGCCGCGGGAATAGGGGCGGGGGAGCGTGCAGTCGTGGGTGAGGACGATGGTCTCGCCGCGGGCGCACTTGATCATGGTGGTGACCACATCGCCCTCATGGAACACGGCCTGCTGCAGCGCGGGGCTGTCGGGGCGATGCTCCTGCAGCCACAGGTGCTCGCCCACGGCCTTGCTGGCCATGCTCACCAGCGAGAGCATCCGGTTGCCGTGGTTCAGCTCCAGATAGGTGGCGATGGGGCCCAGCTCGTGGGTGGGGTAGAGCTCGGCATTGCGGTGCAGGAAGTGGTCCTGGCGGTAATGCCGGTTGATGTCGCCCTCGCCGACCTCGTCGCGCAGGTCGTGCTGATAGCCGCCGCGGCAGTGCACCAGCTCGCCGAAGAGACCCTCGCGGATGGACTTGAGCAGGGCCATCTCCACATCGTTATAGCAGCAGTTCTCCAGCAGCATCATGGGCACGCCGGTCCGCTCGCTGGTGCGCACCAGCTGCCAGCACTCGTCGATGGAGGACGCGCCGCCCACCTCGCTGCCGGGGATCTTGCCGTGCTCCATGGCGTCGACGCAGATCTGGATATGGGTCTGCCAGCTCGTCATGACGATGACGGCCTCCACGCCCTCACGGCGGGTGACCTCACGATAGTCGCCGGTGCCGAAGGGGCGCACGCCGCGCGCCTTCTCCACCATGTCCTGCGCCTCCGCCACGCGGTCGGGATAGATGTCGCACAGCGCGGCGATCTCCACATCCTCCATCGAGAGCAGGACCTTCAGCTGCTCGATGCCGCGGCAGCCCAGGCCGATGACACCGGTCTTCACAGTACGTCCGGGAGTCCCCAATTTCATAACGTTTGCATCTCCATTCCCTGAAGATAGCCCATTTTGGGCAAAGACATTATACTCCTTTCCCGCGCAAAAGAAAAGGGAGACCGCGAAGCGCTCACGGTCTCCCGAAGGGACGAGGGGAAATTACCAGCCGTACTTCTCGGCGTACTCCTGCACGACCTGGGCAGCGTCGGCCAGGCCGGAGTCCAGGGCGGTCTGCTTCATGGCGGCGAACATGTCGGCGACAGGCTCGGTGCCGGTGATGATGGCCCAGTACTCGGAGTTGGTGGAGAAGGCGCCGGTGGCGTCGGTGACGGTGGTGTCATCGATCAGCATCGGTCCCACATAGACCTCGGTGGGGTTCTGGTTGCGGATGGCGCAGGCCTCGGCGTTCACAGCCTTGGTCTCGGCGTTGTACTGGTCGAAGTACTCGACGTTCTCATAGGCAGCCAGCTCGAAGCCCCAGGAGCACCAGTGGGTGGCGGCGATGGAGGGATAGGCGATGGCCAGAGAGGTGGCATTGCCGTTCTCATCGCGGACCTTGGTGATGGTGCCGTCCTCGGCCTTCACATAGTCGACGCCCTCCAGGCCCATACGGAGCAGCTGGCCCTCGTCGGAGAGCAGGTACTCATAGTAGGCCAGGAAGCGGTCCATCTTCTCCTCGGTGATCTCGGCGGAGAACATGGTGGCGACCATGCAGGAGATGTACTTCTCCATGTAGACGGTGTCGCCCTTGTTCACGCTCAGCGCGGGGATGACGCCCACGACCTCGGTGGGATCGACATCGGGGTTGGCGGCGCCGTAGTACTTGGCCCACACGCCGTTGATCCAGTCAGCATCGGCATTGCGGACGCACACGCCGAACTGGTTGGAGGAGAACTTCTGCAGGCCCTGCTTCCAGGTGGTGGCGGCGAAGTCGGGGTCGATGGAGCCGTCCTCATACATCTTGCGGAGCCACTCCAGGATCTCGATGTTGCCGTCATACAGGGGAGCGTACTCCCAGGTGCCGTCGTCCTTCTTGTACCACTTGGTGGAGGAAGAGGACACGCCGGAGGCGGAGAAGAAGTAACGCAGGGTGCCCAGGCCGTCACCGGTCAGGCCGAAGGTATCGTTGATGCCGTTGCCGTCGGGGTCGCCATAGGTGAAGGCGTGGCAGACCTCATACAGCTCCTCCCAGGAGGTGGGCATATCCAGGCCCAGCGTGGCCAGCCAGTCCTTGCGGATGAACAGGCCCTTGCGCTCGGTCACATAGATGGTGGGATCGGCGGAGTCGGGCTTGGGCAGGAAGTAGTAGCCGCCATACATGTTGTAGACCAGCTGGGAGACCTCATCGTTCTCGACCAGGGCCTTGGTCAGCGGATACTTGTCCAGCAGCTCCTGGGGGATCTCGGCGACGAGCTCCTCGGGGATGAACTCGGTCAGCTCCTGGGTGTAGTACAGGATGTCGGCCGCGAAGACCTCGGGCAGCTGGCCGTCCACGGCCGCCAGCTGGGTCACGGTGAAGTCGTTGTTGTAGTAGTTGGTCTCGCTCTGCTCGAAGGCGATGCCGAAGTTGTCCTGGATGTACGCCGCGATGGCGTCGTTCTCAGGATCCCAGGAGAAGGGCTCGTCATCGCTGTCGGCGGTGATGGTGATGATGTCGCCGTCATAGGCGTAAGCCATCATCGGCAGCACGGCCATCATCAGGGCCAGAGCCAGAAGAAGCAGTTTCTTCATGTCTTGGTTCCTCCTTGTCATATTCTTGTAAGCCCGGATGGGCGTACAAACGGTGGGATGGGGATCAGCCCTTCACGGCGCCGATGGTCACGCCCTTCTCGAAGTACTTCTGGATGAAGGGGTAGATGAGCAGCATGGGCACGGTGGAAGCCATGGCGCAGGCCATCTTCAGGCCGGTCTCGTTGAGGTAGATGCGGTTGCCGGCGGCGTCGCGCAGGCCCTCCATGTTCTGCATGTCGGCGGGCTTGGCCTCCTGCACCACATAGTTGCGGATGATCAGCTGCAGGGGATACAGCTTTTCGGTGCGCATGTAGAGCATGGCGTTGAACCAGGCGTTCCAGTGGCCCACGGCCACGAACATGGCGATGGTCGCCAGCGTGGGGATGGACAGCGGATAGATGATGCGGAACAGGATGGTGAAGTCGTTCGCGCCGTCGATCTTGGCGCTCTCCTCCAGGGAGGGCGGCAGCTGGCGGAAGAACGAGCGGATGATGACGAAGTTGAACACGCTCACCGAGGAGGGCAGGATCAGCGCCAGAAGGTTGTTGGTCAGGCCCAGGGTCTTGGTGATGTTGTAGTAGGTGGGGATGAGGCCGCCGGAGAAGAACATCGTGATCAGCAGATAGATCATGAAGAACTTATGTCCGCGCAGGTCGTTCTTGGAGAGGCCATAGGCCAGCATGGAGGTGACCAGCGTGGCGATGAAGGTACCGCTCACGGTGATGACCAGGGTGACGGCGTAGGCCCGGGGGATCAGCGGGGTGGAGAACAGGTAGGAATAGGCCTCGAAGGTCGGCTCCTTGGGCCAGATGATGTAGGCCTCGCGCATGAACTCGGTGTTGCTCGTGAGCGAGATGGCCAGCATGTTGAAGAAGGGGAAGATGATGAGCAGAGCGCAGAGGATAAAGAAGATGACGTTCAGCACATCGAAGAGCCGGGAGCCGAAGGACTGCCTTATCTTGTTGCGGCGCGGGGCCGCGGCTTGCTTTGCCATGGTGGGAACGCTCCTTTCGTCATGCTCTTCCGGTCGATCAGAAGAAGCCTTCGCCGCTCACCTTGTTCACGATGAAGTTGCTGGCGAAGAGCAGCACACAGTTGACCAGCTGCTGGAACAGGCCGATGGCGGTGGACAGGTCATATTCGCCCTTGGCGACGCCCATGTCGTAGACATAGGTATCGATGACCTGGGCCACGGTGTTCTGCGTGGCGGTGGAGCGCAGGTTCATGATCTGGTCGAAGTTGGCGCCCATGACGGAGCCCACGTTCAGGATCAGCATGGTGGTGATGGAGAAGGCGATGGCGGGCATGGTGATGTACCAGCACTGCTGCAGGCGGTTGGCGCCGTCGAGGTACGCGGCCTCATACATCTCCTGGTCCACACCGGCGATGGCGGCCATGTAGATGATGGTGCCCCAGCCGGCCTCCTTCCAGATGCTCGTGGTATAGAGCATGCCGTAGAAGTTGTTCGGATCGCTGAGCAGGTTGAAGGTGGAGAGCCCCATGGAGGTGAGCACCTTGTTCACCAGGCCGCTGGTCACCGAGAACAGGGAGAACAGCAGGCTGAACATGATGACCCAGCTCACGAAGTGGGGCAGATAGATGATCGACTGGATGCAGCGGCGATACTTGTTGCTCTTCAGCTCATTCAGCAGCAGCGCCAGGATGATGGGCACGGGGAAGGTGATGAGCAGCTGCGTGACGCCGATGAACAGCGTGTTGCCGATGACGTTGCCCGCCACCGAACGCTTGAAGAAGCGGGAGAAGTTCTCCAGGCCGACCCAGCTGGAATACAGGATGCCGCTCTTGATCTTGTAGTCCTTGAAGGCCAGCACGACGCCGTACATGGGCATGTAGCTGAAGATGAACACCGCGATGATGCCGGGCGCGATGAGCATGTACTTATACTTGTCGCGCTTCAGGTCGTGCGCGATGGGCGTGGACCAGTATTTCACGATCGGCAGGGTAAAGAAGACGATGATCGAGATGACGAGCAGCAGCGCGCCGCCGCCCACGCAGGCAGCCGGCCCGATGCCGTGCGTCATGAAGTCCCATTTCTTGATGCCCACGATGCCGGTGAGCGCCACATACCAGATGCCGCCGCCGGCCATCAGCGCGATCGCCAGCGCCATCAGCGCGACGAGGACGTTCTTCGCGCGCTTGCCCTCGGGGGTCTGCGTGGGCTTCTTCCGGAGCTCGGCCACAGCCTGCATAGGATCACTCCCATCCGTCTATCCGTTTCTTTCGCAAAGGTATCAGCACTATCGTACCATTTTGGACCGGATCCGTCAATAGCAAGATGCCCCACCGATCGCGCGCACGGCGGCTCCGGACTGCAAAAAAACAGCGAAAGGACAGGCCTGTTCGTGATGGAATTGCAGCTTTCCGCCCCGCGGATTGCAGGCTTCGCCTGTTTCAGAAAGCTCCGCCTGTTCCCGAAGCCTCTGGTCGCCTGACACGGCGGGCAAGCCTCCTTTGAGCTTTCTTGCCTTATCTCCTCCGATAAAAACGGCCTACAAAAGTGGAGATCCGAAGCAGTCCAGAGGGCGATCGGAAAGCCCTCTGGTCGGCCCGCAGGCCGAGACCCCCCTGCCGATCTTATGGAGATAAGCATGAGATCACAGACCGATCCCCGGCAGGATGACCTGCCACGCCTATGCCAGCCGGTCCATGGACCAGGCTGCGTTGGCCGGGCTGGTGGAGGGCAGCACGGTGGCGGGCAGCCCCAGCAGCGGCTCCTGATAGCGATGATAGTACCGCCCGGAGGCGGCGCCGTTGCAGAAGACCTGCCGGATCGGCGCGCCTGCCAGGATGGGCCTGAGGTCGGTGGGCTCCACATTGCGGATGCTGCTGTCGCTGGAGCCGATGATGTCGCAGCTGCCGATGGTGTCCCACAGGGCGATGTGGTGCCGCAGCACCAGCGCGCGCTTCTCCTCGATGCTCGCGGGCACGGGCTCCTCCAACAGGCGGGCCAGCAGCGGCCAGAAGCGGTTCTGCGGATGGCCGTAGAAGAACTGCTGCTCCCGTGACTTCACCGAGGGCAGGCTGCCCAGGATCAGGACGCGGGACGACGCGTCCCACAGCGGCCCGAAGGGGTGGATGATGTGCAGGTATCCCATGTCAGATCGGCTCCTTTGCGCGCTTGTCTCCCATAGTATCATCCCGCGGAAGGGGAAAAGTCAAGCGTTGACATCGCCGAGCGCCGCTCCTATAATGAAGGGCAGGCGGTGAGATCCGCGGAAATGAGGATCGTTCTGTATGCTGAATGAAAAAAAGGCAGTCCTGCTGGAGGACGGGTTCTCCTTCGATGGCCACGCGTGGCGCTTCGATCCGGAGCGGCCCGCGCATTTCCTGATGAAGGACGGCAGCACCGTGCCCTTCAGCGCGGCGGCAAAGCGCGAAGCTTCATCTTATGTGAGCGGCCTGGGAAAGGGCATCCGGACCACCTATACCGGCCTGCCCGGCTGGCCCGAGGCCCGCTTCGAGACCCAGGTCCTGATCGATGACACGACCGGCTATGCCGACTGCACCTTCGTGCCGCTGGCGATGGGCGGCGTGCCCGTGAAGGAGGTGCGCTGGCCCCAGCCGCTGGTGTGCGAGGGCGAGGGCGCCTATGCCGTGCTGAACACCATGCAGGGCCAGCTGCTGCCCGCCGACTGGCCCCAGGAGAGCTGCGCCAAGCTGCCCTTCGACGGTCAGATGTGCACCGAGAGCGCCTATATGCCCTGGTGGGGCGAGGTGGGCCCCGACGGCGCGTACCTGTGCTATGTGCGCCAGAGCTGGGACGCGGCCTACAGCATCGTGCACCCGGCCGGCGGCCCGAACAGGATCTTCGTGCGGCACCTGCCCTCGCTGGGCAAGCTGCGCTACGCCCGCACGGTGACCTACTGCTTCGCCCCGGCGGGCAGCGGCTATGTGGACCTGTGCCGGATCTACCGCGCCATCGCCGATGAGGAGGGCCGCACGATGACCCTGCGCGAGAAGGCGGCCTTGGACCCGAACGTGGACAAGCTGATCGGCGCGTGCGTGATGCACTGCCCCGGCAAGAAGCACGTGTCGCCGGACTCCGCCTATTATGACCGCGAGGATCCCTCGAAGAACGACGCGGTGGTGCCCTTCTCCCACTGGGAGGAGCGGGTGCGCCGCCTGAAGGCCATGGGCGTGGACCGGCTGTACCTGCACCAGGACGGCTGGGGCGAGCCCGGCTATGACAACAAGCACCCGGACTACACCCCCGCCTGCGCCGCGATGGGCGGCTGGGAGGCCATGAAGTCCCTCTCCGACACCATGCGGGAGCTGGGCTTCATGTTCGGCCTGCACGATCAGTACCGCGACTACTATCTGGACGCGCCCACCTATGATGTGGAGAATGCCTGCCACGAGGCCGACGGCAGCGTGTTCCAGATGGCGCGCTGGGCCGGCGGCAAGCAGAACTACCTGTGCGCCTCCCTGGCTCCGGCCTATGTGCGGCGCAACTTCGAGGAGGTGCTCCGCCACGGCATCCACCTGGAGGGCACCTACCTGGACGTGTTCACCTGCAACGAGCCCGACGAGTGCGTGGAGCCCCATCACCCCATGACGCGCCGCCAGTGCCTGGACTACCGCGGACAGTGCCTGAACTACCTGACCGCGCACCACATCGTGCCCTCCTCCGAGGAGGTCAACGACTGGGCGATCCCCTACCAGGTGTTCTGCCACTGGGCCCCCTATATCACCGGCGCCGCGATCCCCGTGCCGCTCTACGATCTGGTGTGGCACGACTGCGTCATCATCCCCTGGATGATGGGCAAGGGCAATTGGGGCACGCCCGAGGGCCAGGACGGCTTCCTGCACTGCCTGCTGCACGGCGGCATGGGCTACATGAGCGAGAGCGCCGAGGGCGAGGCCCTGGAGGAGAACATCCGCCAGTGGAGGACGATCCGCGAGCTGCAGGACCATGTGGCCTATGAGAAGCTGGTCTCGCACGAGTTCCTGAACGAGGACCGCAGCCGCCAGCGCACCGTCTTCAGCGACGGCACGACGGTGGAGGTCGACTTTGCGGCCGAGACCTACCAGATCACCTACGCGTGAGGAGGAAGCAAGATGACAGAGCTCCGGATCGAACGCTATGAGATGCCCGCCGCCTCGCTGGGGCGGGAGGATCCGCTGCCCGACCTGGGCGGCATCGGCGACGCGCACGAGAAGATCCAGATCGACGAGACGACCATCACGCCGGAGGAATCGAAATACATGGGCTGGGGCCGCGTGAGCACCATCCTGCCTTACACCCTGCAGGACGGCTATGGCCGCAAGCGCCGTACCCGCGGCTTCAAGGCGGCGGTGCTGGAGAACGAGCACCTGAAGGCCGTGTTCCTGCTGCAGCTTGGCGGCAGGCTGTGGTCCCTCATCGACAAGGACACGGGCCGCGAGCTGCTGCACCGCAACCCGGTGTTCCAGCCCTGCAACCTGGCGCTGCGCAACGCCTGGATCAGCGGCGGCGTGGAGTGGAACTGCGGCATCATCGGCCACACGCCCTTCACCGTGGACGACATGGCCTGCGAGCGCCTGACCTTCTCGGACGGGACGCCCGTGCTGCGCATGTACCAGTATGAGCGGGTGCGCCACCTGTTCTACCGCGTGGAGGCCTTCCTGCCCGAGGGCGCGCGGGAGCTGTATGTGCGCGTGCGCATCGACAACGCCACCAAGGAGGACACCGCCGTCTACTGGTGGAGCAACATGGCCGTGGACGAACGCGACGATGTGCGCATCGTGGTGCCGGCGGAGAAGGCCTACCGCTATGGCTACGGCGGCAAGCTGAGCAAGGTGCCGGTGCCCTATATGACCGTGGAGGCCGACAAGCTGACGGGCCATTCCGCCGAGCTGGCCCGCGCTAACGGTGGCACCCTCGACTGGGACGTGTCCCATCCCAAGACCCTGCCGCAGTCCATCGATTTCTTCTTCGACCTGCCGAAGGAGGTGCGGCCCTTCATCGCCGCGCCCGGCGGGGACGGCTATGGCATGTGCCAGACCTCGACCGGGGAGCTGCGCGGACGCAAGCTGTTCGTGTGGGGCATGGGCGCCGGCGGACGGCACTGGCAGGAGTTCCTTTCCAAGAAGGGCAGCGCCTATGTGGAGCTGCAGGCGGGCCTGGCCCACACGCAGCTGGAGCACCTGCCCATGGCCGGCGGCGCCAGCATCTCCTGGCTGGAGAGCTACGGCGCGGTGCGGGCCGATCCGGAGAAGGTCCACGATCCCGACTGGGATACCGCCGTGCGCGCCGTGGCCGAGGCCCTGGAGAGCCAGCGCCCCGCGGAGGCCCTGGAGACCTGGCATGCCCGCGCGAAGCGGGAGCTGGACGGCCGCTCCGGCGAGGTGCTGCATGGCGGCATGGGCTTCGCCCGCTGTGAGCGCGCGCTGCTGGGCAAGGACTTCGACACCGCCGGGCTGGACCTGGACGCCATGCGCATCACCGGCAAGGAGGCGCTGTGGCTGCAGCTGGCCGAGGAGGGCGTGCTGCGCTGCCCCGATCCGCTGGAGCAGCCCCTGAGCTACCAGACCGGCAGGCACTGGGAGGAGGCGCTCCGCCGCTCGGTGGAGAGCGGGAAGAGCGACCACTGGTACGCGCATTATCATCTGGGCGTGATGGCGGATGCCCGCGGCGACGCGGCGCTGGCCAAGGCGGAGTATGAGCGCTCCATCGCCCAGACGCCGAACCCCTGGGCCATGCGCTGCCTGGCGGTGCGGGCACACCGGGAGGACGACGACGCCCGCGCGGCCGACCTGCTGCTGCGGGCCGTACGCATGGTGACCATCCGCCCGCTGGTGGTGGAGGCCATGGACAGCCTGATGCGCATCGGCCGCTGGGACGATATGCTGGCCCTGGCCGGCGAGCTGCCCGAGACGCTGGCGGAGAACGGCCGCGTGAAGACCTTCATCGTGGCGGCGCTGCTGCGCACCGGCAGGACCGAGGAGGCGGGCAGGCTGCTCAACGGCCCCTTCGTGCTGACTGACGTCCGTGAGGGCCAGGTGCTGCTGACCGACCTGTGGTTCGAGTACGCCGCTCTGCGCGGGAAGGGCGAGGCCACGCCCGAGACCATCGCCTGGGCCCGCGCGACCCAGAAGCCCCCGAGGCATCTGGACTTCCGGATGAACTGATGATATGAGGAAAGGCGCTCCCTCTGCACTTTCAGAGGGAGCGCCTTTCATGCGGGCGGGCGCGGTTGACGCCCTCGCGGACATGTGCTACATTTCAGACAGAACGACAGCGAAAGAGAGGCGACCCTGTGATGTGGCCGTTCCGTAAAAAGGTGGAGCAGCAGCCCCGGCCGGATATCAGGTGGCATATCGAGAAGGCCAGGACGTATGTGGCCAACGGAGGCAAGGAGCCCCCGGCCCCACAGCCCGCGCAGGAGACCCCGGCCCCCAGGACACCGGCGCCGGGCACCCGCTTCTCCTTCAGCGGGGCGGGCTTCGAGGATGAGGAGATCCAGCTGCGCAGCTATATCACGCAGGCCCGCAGGAAGGAGAGCTTCAATGAGAGCGTGCTGAACAGCATGCGGGAGCAGAAGCTCACGCCCAAGGAGTTCTATACGCGCGCCGGATTCGACCGCAAGCTGTTCTCGGCCCTCAAGAACGGCGGCCCGGGCTACCAGCCCTCACGGAACACCGCGATCCGCTGCTGCTTTGCGCTGCAGCTGACGCTGTACAGAGCGGAGGAGCTGCTCAAGCTGGCGGGCTATGCGCTGTCTGACCGCACGACCTCCGACCTGCTGATCCGGTATTGCCTCGAGAACGGTATCTGGGACCTGTTCGACGTGGACACGCTGATGGATGCCTTCGGACAGGAGATCCTCTTCAAATGAGCGCCGGATGTCGTTCCTGAAACGACCACTTCGCCGTGCGTTCCTGCTATGATGTCATCGAAGGCCCCGGGAGCGGGGCGTGACAGGAGGATGAGACCATGCCGGAACGGTTGGCAGATCTGGGGCTCGGGACGTTGTGTGAGGATGAGGAAGCGTTCATGGGTCTGGTGACCCATGTGGTGCAGGAGGGCGTGCCGATCGCCGGCTACTATGACCTGCCCTATATGGACCTGCATCTGGGCTCGGCACAGATGATCGTGCGCACAGAGCGTACCGAAGGGGAGGACGGCAAGAGGGTGCTGAGGCCCTCCGGCTTCGATACCCACTGCGCGGGCTATTGCGTCTGGAAGGTCCGCATCCTGGACACGCTGAAGGCGGAGGATGACGATCCCCTGCTGAAGAAGCTGCTGGTCGAGCGCCCGAACGGGCAGAGCATGGCGACCGTGTATGTCGTGAACGCGGACGTCCTGCCCAGCTACAGGCGGGGCGAGGTCATCGACCTGCAGACGATCGCCTTCCCGAGATATCTGCGGTACTTCAAGGACCAAGACGAGTATGAGGCCTCTGTGGAGCCGGGGGAGGACGGCAAGAAGGTCTTTGCCTCCGATGGCCTGGTGCTGCCGGTGGGGCTGCTCGGCAAGGAAAAAGACATCGGGAAGGAAGACTGCTGCTATATCCACGGCATCGTGAAAAGGATCTTTCCCGGCATGGTCCGGTCCGGGGAGGAGGAATGCCATCCCTATGTCGACTGTGTGGTCGAGACGCGCTTCGGGGATATCGAGATCCTCCACAGGCTGGAGGGCATACCGCAGGAGCAGCGGCAGGCGATGCGCCCGGGCTCGATCGTGGACTGCGTCGCGCTCCTGTCCGGCGATGCCGCCATCCCGCCCTATGACAAGGGGATCGTGCGGAGCTTCGACAACGATCTGAAGCTGGTGGCCTATTCCTTTTCGGAGGGCGACCCGGAGCGGATGCGTCCGGTGCTGGCGAAGGACTTCGTCTATCATTCGGAGTCCAGCGGCAAGCATTTCGAGACGGCCGACGAGTTCATCGAGTTCTCGAAGAAGGTCCTTCGGGAGGGGAAGCCCTGTCACGCGAAGCTCGCCACGCTCATCCAGCCCATGGAGGAGGACGGGCCGAAGGAAGGGGCTCCGCGGTACCCCGTGGGCACGCGCTGCATCGCGCTGGCCTATGAAGGCGAAAAGGGCTGGGACTGCCTGGTCTTCATCGATGTCGATGACAGGGGGGACATCACCAGGATCTTCCTCAGCAGGGACAGAGCTTATCGGTTCGAGGTGGACCGGGAGCCGCAGCCGAAGGAAGACGATCCGGATGTGTCGGAGCCCTCGCTGGCTTATCGGTCGACCATGATCATCCGCGCCTATTCGCTGGGGATCCTGAGGAAAGAGATCGCGCTGGAGGACATCGAGCGCTTTATCAGTGTAGACCATGATGAGCTCAGGGCCCAGATCGTGCCGATCGCCAAGAAGAAGGCGGACGCGGACAGCTTTGCCGAAGCCTATCTTGCCGGCGTGGCAGAGAGCGGGGCGAGCGGTTACGATCCCGAAGAGATCGGGAAGCGGGGGAGGCAGCTCTATCACGATCTGGCCTTCCATTCCTTCCGCGGGGGCTGGGAGCCGGACGTGTGGCTGGAGGCCCTCATGTTCGCGAAGGCGCTCGGGACCTTCTATCCGGGCCAGACAGACGGGGAATGAACGGACCGCATGGGAAAAGGCGCTCCCTTTACAGGGGAGCGCCTTTCATGCGGGCGTCAATCCAGCAGCTGGCGGCAGGCCTTCAGCACGGCCTTCAGGTCCTCCTTGCACTGGGCGGGATCATAGCGGATGGAGGCGGTGAGGCAGGTGGGGCGGAAGATGGCCTGGGCGGCGTCGACCAGGTCCTCCACGGTCAGGTCGTCATACATGCGGGCCTGGGCTTCCAGGTCGCAGCGGCCCAGATCGCCGGCGATCCAGGCCCAGCCCATCATCTCGTTCATGCCGGAGGCGCTGTCCTCATACATCTGCAGATCGTCGGTGAAGGGGAGGCGGGCCTGCATCAGCCGCACGGGGCGGATGTACATCCTCAGGCGGCGCAGCAGCGTGAACACCTGCCGCAGGCTCTCGCACAGCCGCTCGCCGTCCACATCATAGCGGATGACCAGACGGCGATAGGCGCCGGTCTCCTCGATGTAGGACTCGATCTATGCCACCAGGGCCTGCTCCTCGCGCAGCTCCTCGAAGAGGAGGGAATCGGAGCTGCCGGTGGTGATGGAGCTGATCACCTCGTCGATGACGGGGTAGACCGTCTCATCATCGATATCGAAGGCCAGATGCACCTGGGCCAGACCCTCCTCCTGGGTGTCGATCCAGTCGCTGGCCTCGTCGCGCATGCAGAAGCCCTGGGGCAGCGTCTGCGTGAAGGTACGCTCGGCCTCGCCCACGGGCGCGGGGATCTGCGAGAGCATGGCGATGGCCGCGGCCTCCATCCCCTTGGTGAAGGAGCCGGCGATGCACAGGCAGGCGGCGTCCGGGCGGAAGAGGTCGGCGCGCCAGGCCAGGAGCCGCTCTTTGGTCAGGGCCTCCACGCTCTCGGCGGAGCCCATCACGGGGAAGGCCCCGGCCTCGGTGGCGCGGTAGCGGTACTCGATCTCATCCTCGAAGCCGGCGTCCTCGGCCTCCAGCTGGCGCAGCACCACCTGCTTCTCCTTGCGCAGCTCCTCATCGGTCCAATCGGGCACGGCGAAGAAGCGGCTGAAGAGGCGCACCAGGTCGGTGAAGAAGCGGGGCAGGGCGTTCATGGTGAACACCACCGCGTCGGGATAGGTCGCGCCGTTCAGGTCGGCGCCCATGCGGGCCTGGGCCAGGGCGATGCCCTCGTGGTCCAGCTCGCCCAGGCGGCGGAAGCAGAGGTGCTCCAGCAGATGACAGATGCCCTGGTCCTCCTCGGTCTACCAGAGCGCGCCGCCGCGCAGATACAGCCCGAACTGCACCGAGTGCAGCTGCTCCTGGCGGCAGCACAGGAGCGTGAGCCCGTTGGGAAGATGATGCTCGTGGACAGACGGCATGGCGGATCCCTCCATCAGATCATGCAGGTATCATAGCAGAAAACGCGGTCGGTTGCAACCGCGCCCCAAAAGACGAACGGGGCGTTTTCCACAGTCCGCGGCCCCAGAGCCTCGTCTTTCCACATGTGAACAGATCGTGGATAAACGGTGTCGGAGCGGTGGAACGCAGGCGCTGTGCGGCCTCCTGAAAGACCGACCAGATCCGGTCCTGCCCATTTGGGAAGCCTTCGGCGCGGAAGGACCGGGCGAGATATCCACAGGTCATGCCCAGGCTGGGGAAAAGATCCCACAGGCGTTATCCACATTTTCCACAAGTAATCCACAGCCTGTGGAGGACTCACACGAACGACCGACCGAAGTCGGTACGATAATGTTCGGGAAACGAGCACGGAGGACCCTGCTCATCATCCCCGCGCGACCGATCGTTCGTGGTTGCATCGGGGCGCCGATCGCGGTATCATGAGAGCAGCAAGAAAGCGAGGGATGCCTGTGGAAAGACCCATCATCACGGCAGACTGCGTCGAGACCCTGTGCGACAAGCGCTTCGTGCGCCTGTTCGACCTGCAGTACGCCCCCGGCCGCCATTACTACGACGCCACCCGCCGCACCCGCGAGGACCTGGTGGCCCTCAAGAGCGATGAGGAGGCGCTGACCATGCTGCCGGACGCGGTGAGCTGCGTGGTCATCCTGTGCCTGCCGGATCGGGAGCCGCAGCTGCTGCTCAGCCGCGAATACCGCTATCCGGCGGGGCGCTGGCTGCTGAGCGTGCCGGCGGGGCTCATCGACCCGGAGGACAGGCAGAGGCCCGACCCGCTGCGCGCCACCGCGATCCGGGAGCTGAAGGAGGAGACCGGCCTGAGCGTGGGGGCGGAGGACAGCGTCACCACCATCTCGCCCTTTGCCTACAGCACCCCCGGCATGACGGACGAGAGCAACGCGCTGGTGTGCTGTGTGCTGCATCCGGCGGACCTGACCTCGCTGGACCAGAGCGGCGCCGTGGGCACCGAGGCCTTCGACGGCTTCGTGCTGCTGACGGAGGAGAAGGCGCGGGAGGTGCTGCTCTCCGGCCGGGACACGCAGGGGCATTTCTACAGCATGTTCACCTGGGCGGCGCTGATGTGGTTCATGACCGGGATGTGGAAGCAACAGAAAAAAGAGGGCTGACGCCCTCTTTTTTCTTGCCAGACAGGTCTCACACCCGGCCTCAGCGCACGATCTCGCGGATCTTCGCGGCCTTGCCCTGCAGGGAACGCAGGTAGTACAGCTTGGCGCGGCGCACCTTGCCGTGACGGATGATCTCGATGCTGTCGACGCGGGGGGAGTGCACGGGGAACGTGCGCTCGACACCGACGCCATAGGACACACGACGGACCGTGAAGGTCTCGCGGATACCGCCGTTACGCTTGGCGATAACAGTGCCCTCGAAGGCCTGCAGACGCTCGCGGTTGCCTTCCACGACCTTCACCTGCACACGCACGGTGTCGCCGACGGCGATGGCGGGACGATCGGTCCGGAGCTGCTTGGCTTCGATGGAACGGATGATCTCATTCATGATAGGGGTCCTCCTTCCTTCATAGGCATTCATACCCGGTACACAGGCCCGGGCAGCGGACTACCCGTTGTCACAAAGCGGAGTATACCACAAAACGGGGGAGGGATGCAAGAGGAAGATGCGGGAACTTTCGGCAGACTTCGGTCCTTTCGCGCTCTTCGTGCCGCTTGCAGACCCGGCCCGGATGGTGTATGATGATGATAGACCGATGAGGTGGATGAGATGAAGCACCCGGACCATTATGATACCACGCCGCAGATCAGGAAAAGGATGAGCCGCGTGCACCTGCGACGGGGCCCGCTGGAGCGCAAGCTGGCGCGGGCGCTGTGGCACAGAGGCGTGCGCTACAGGCTGGACCTGCGCACGCTGCCGGGCTCGCCGGACATCGCCATCACGAAATATAAGATCGCGGTGTTCGTGGATGGGGAGTTCTGGCACGGCTATGACTGGGAACGCCGCCGGGAGAAGCTGCGGCATGACCGGGCCTACTGGCAGGAGAAGATCGAGGAGAACATGGCGCGGGACCGCCGCAACGAGGCGGACCTGCACCGGCTGGACTGGTATGTGGTCCGCTTCTGGTCGAAGCGGGTGGACAAGGATCCCGAGGGCTGTGCCGACGAGGTGATGAAGGCCATCGCGCTGCGGAGCTGAACGGCACGGCGGAAGGAGGAGCTGGATGATCAGCCTGAACGATCATCTGTATGAAGGACTGACGGTGCCGCAGATCCTGCGCCGCTATGAGCAGGCGCTGCGCCGCGAGGCCGAGCAGACCGGCGACCCGGTGGGGCTGGAGCACTGCGCCTTCCTGATGCGGCTGTGCCGCCTGACGGAGCACGACGAGATCGCGGCCTCGCAGGCGGCCAGGCTGCGCGCGTTCTATACCTATATGGAGGCCTGCATGCCCGAGCTGTCCTTCACCTTCAAGGGAAGGATCAAATCGCTGGTGCGGGCGGAGGCCAAGTTCAACGGCTATGTGGTGTCGTGCATCCATGAGTATTATAGGAAGGAAGGCTGCCCGCCGCCCTTTCCGCTGGTGAAGAAGAAGCTGGACAGCCTGCGGGACCTGATCGCCTGGCGCATGGTCATCTCGCTGCCAAAGGGCCATGTGCCGGCGGGGCGCGACCGCGAGGAGGAGGAGCTGCGCTACCTCTACCAGATCGCTGAGGAGCTGCCGCTGTTCATGCGGGACCACGGCTTCCGCCCGGAGCCCGCGATGGGGGGGCCGAAGGGAGAGACGCCGCTCTCGCCGCAGGTGCGCGGCTGGTACCGCGACTATGTGGCCTCGCCGAAATCGGTCGGCTATCGGTCGCTGCATATCTCCTTCTATGATGAGCAGGCCGACTGCCAGGCCGAGCTGCAGCTGCGCACGAAGGCCATGGACGATGACGCCAAGATCGGCCCGGCGGAGCATCTGGGCTATGAGCAGCGCCAGCTGGAGGAGCGCGCCCGCCGCGGCATGATGCCCGTGGGCCTGAGCCCGGCCTTCGACGCGGCCTGGGAGCGCGGCTGGCAGCTGCAGCAGATCGATCCCACCGAGGTGGATGTGGACATGTTCACCTCCTATGGTCCGAACGAGGTGAACGACAGCTGCGGGCTCTTCCAGGGGCGCGCGGTGTGCCCGTATGAGCATATGGGGATGATGTGAGGGCACGACCCTCTCAGTCGGCTGCGCCGACAGCTCCCCCGGAGGGGGAGCCTTTTGG
>R28__coassemble_439_pt1 | contig 17246 bp, 15 predicted proteins | sample R28__metabat2_low_PE_026 | metagenome-assembled genome bin R28
TGGTGCCGATGTTCACATGCGGCTTCGTACGGTTATACTTTTCCTTAGCCATTGGGGGTGACCCTCCTTGATATCTATCGGTCTTGTTATGTTCAGTCCTTCTTGGCGCGCTCGCCGATCACCTTTTCGGCCACGTTCTTCGGCACGGCCTCATAGTGGTCGAACTGCATGGTGAACATGCCGCGGCCCTGGGTGCGGGAACGAAGGTCGGTGGTGTAGCCGAACATCTCGCTCAGCGGGACGAAGGCATGGATGATCTGGTCCAGACCGCGCATCTCGGTGCCGCTCACATTGCCGCGGCGGCTGGAGACGTTGCCCATCACGTCGCCCAGATACTGGTCGGGCACGATGATCTCGACCTTCATCACGGGCTCCATCAGGCAGGGATCGGCCTTCAGCACGGCTTCCTTGAAAGCCATGGAGCCGGCGATCTCGTAGGCGGACTCAGAGGAGTCGACGTCGTGGTAAGAGCCATCGACGACGGCAGCCTTGAAGCCCACGACCTCGAAGCCGGCCAGAGGACCGGCCTTGGCGGCACCCTGGATACCACGATCGATGGGGGCGATGAACTCCTTGGGGATGACGCCGCCCACGGTCAGGTTCTCGAAGGTGTAGGTCTCGTCGGGGCCGATGGGGTCGATCTCGATGGTGCAGTCACCATACTGACCATGACCACCGGTCTGGCGGACGAAGCGGCCCTGCGCACGAGCGTGCTTGCGGATGGCTTCCTTGTAGGTGACCTGGGGCTTACCGACGGTGGCTTCCACCTTGAACTCACGCAGCAGACGGTCGACGATGATCTCCAGATGGAGCTCGCCCATGCCGGCGATGATGGTCTGGCCGCTGTCCTTGTTGGTGTAGGTCTTGAAGGTGGGGTCCTCCTCGGCCAGCTTCAGCAGAGCCATCGTCATCTTCTCCTGGCCCGCGCGGGTCTTGGGCTCGATGGCGACCTCGATCACGGGGTCCGGGAAGACCATGGACTCCAGGATGATCTGCTGCTTCTCGTCGCAGAGGGTATCACCGGTGGTGGTGTCCTTCAGGCCGACGGCGCCGGCGATCTCGCCGGTGTAGACCTCTTCGATCTCCTCGCGGTCATTGGCGTTGAACAGCACGATGCGGCTCATACGCTCACGCTTCTGCTTGGTGGAGTTCATCACATAGTTGCCCGCGGCCAGGTGACCGGAGTACACGCGGAAGAACGCCAGACGGCCCACGAAGGGGTCGGTCATGATCTTGAAGGCCAGGGCGGAGAAGGGCTCGTCATCGGAGGGATGACGCTCCATCGGCTGGTCGGGGTCGTCCACGGCATTGCCCTTGATGGCGGGGATGTCGGTGGGCGCGGGCATATAGTAGATGATGTTGTCCAGCAGGGGCTGCACGCCCTTGTTGCGGTAGGAGGTGCCGCAGGTGACAGGGTTCATCTTGCAGGCGATGGTCGCCTTGCGGATGGTGCTCCTGATTTCCTCGATGGTCAGCTCCTCGCCTTCCAGGTACTTCATCATCAGGTCGTCGTCCTGCTCAGCGACCTTCTCCAGCAGGATGCCGTGATACTTCTCGGCGATCTCCTTCATGTCCTCGGGGATCTCCTCGTCACGCACGTCCTTGCCCAGGTCATCGTAGTAGACCTCGGCACGCATGGTGACCAGGTCGACGATGCCGCGGAAGGTCTCTTCCTTGCCGATGGGCAGCTGGATGGCCACGGCGTTGGCGCCCAGGCGGTCCTCCATCATGTCGATGACACGATAGAAGTCAGCGCCCATGGTGTCCATCTTGTTGACGTAAGCCATGCGGGGCACGCCGTAGGTCTCGGCCTGCTTCCACACGGTCTCAGACTGGGGCTCGACGCCGCCCTTCGCAGCGAACACGCACACGGCGCCGTCCAGCACGCGCAGAGAACGCTCCACCTCCACGGTGAAGTCCACGTGGCCGGGGGTGTCGATGATGTTGATGCGGTAGGTACGGTTCACATCATCGGGCTTGAGAGGATCGTGCCAGAGGCAGGTGGTGGCGGCAGACGTGATGGTGATGCCGCGCTCCTGCTCCTGCACCATCCAGTCCATGGTGGCGGCGCCGTCATGGACCTCGCCGATCTTATGGGTCTTGCCGGTATAGAACAGGATACGCTCGGTGGTGGTGGTCTTACCGGCGTCGATATGCGCCATGATACCGATGTTACGGATCATGTCAAGAGGATGACTGCGAGGCATATAAGTCTTTTGCTCCTTTCGGTCCGATCAGGCAGATCCCGATCACCAACGATAGTGGGCGAAAGCCTTGTTGGCCTCGGCCATACGATGCATCTCTTCCTTGCGCTTCACGGCGGCACCGGTGTTGTTGGAAGCATCCATCAGCTCGCCGGCCAGGCGCTCGGCCATGGTCTTCTCACCGCGCTTGCGGGCGAAATCGACGATCCAGCGCAGGGCCAGGGTCTGGCGGCGCTCAGGACGGATCTCGATAGGCACCTGATAGGTGGCGCCGCCCACACGGCGGGCCTTCACTTCCAGGGAGGGGGCCACATTGTTCAGGGCCTCCTGGAACACATCCTTGGGATCCTTGCCGGTCTTCTTGGCGACCATCTCGAACGCGTCATAGCAGGCGTTCTGAGCGACACCGCGCTTGCCGTCCAGCATGATCTGGTTGATCAGCTTGGTCACGACCGTGGTGCCGTACACGGGATCCGGCAGGACTTCACGCTTGGGTACAAATCCGCGACGGGGCATCTCTATTCCCTCCTAAATGATACCTTCACTTCATGCTTGGGGCAGTAAGCCGGTCGGTCTCCCTGAAGGATGCTCCCTGTCGGTCCGCGTCAGCATCACGGACCGCCGCTCCCGTTTCGGAGCGGACGCTGGAGATCGCCATCGTCTCTCCCCTCCTCCCGTTCCATGGGGAAGGGCAGACGGACGACAGGACCCTGTTCCATCGTTCCGGGCGGCGGTCATCCTCTTGGGATGCCGGTCACACGGGTGACAGCTTACTTCTTGGGCCGCTTGGCACCATACAGGGAACGAGCCTGCATGCGCTTGGCCACACCGGCAGTATCCAGCGCGCCACGGATGATGTGGTAACGGACGCCAGGCAGGTCACGCACACGGCCGCCGCGGATCAGCACCACACTATGCTCCTGCAGATTGTGGCCGATGCCGGGGATGTAGCAGGTACCTTCGATGGAGTTCGTCAGGCGGATACGGGCGATCTTCCGCAGAGCAGAGTTAGGCTTCTTGGGCGTGGTCGTCTTCACGCTCAGGCAGACGCCGCGCTTCTGAGGGCAACCCTGCAGGATGGGCGCAGTCGACTTGTTGACGACCTTCTCGCGGCCCTTGCGGATGAGCTGATTGATCGTGGGCATGGTTGGGCACCTCCATTAAAATATCCCGATCTTCCGCAACCCTCGGAAGAAAGCAGGCAAAGTGAGGAAAGAAGGTTCAGCGCTCGATGCCGGCGGCGGCGGCCTTGACCTCCACACCGCAGGCCGCGCCGAGCTCCTTCATGGACGCCACCCGCACCGTGGGCAGCCCGGCCGCTTCCGCAGCCGTGACCACACGCTGGTACAGATAGGTGTCCGCGTCGTTAGCGACATACACACGGGACAGGGAACCGCTCTTGATGGCACGCAGCACCTGCTTGGTGCCGACGACCTTCCTCGGAGCATCCTTGAGCATCTCCATCGAGCAGTCCCTCCTGTCTTTCCGCGGGCATCGGCGCTCGAAAAGGGCGCACCTGCCCGGGTGCATGCTCTAACTCCTTGATATTATCACCAAAGCCTGCCGTTGTCAACGGTCAGAACGACCGCGGAGCCTGCTATATCACAACTTTTTTCGAAAAGAAAAGGCCCGGACGGCGATGTCCGGGTCCCAAGGCGGCGATCACTGCAGCGCGTCGGCCAGGGCCTGCAGCTGATCGAGCTGGTTGCTCAGGTCGGTCTGGTTGTCCGAGGTGTTCGTGCCTGTCGTCAGCCTGGTGTAGTAGTTGTCGATGACCGTCAGGATCGAGGTGAGCACCGTCTCCTGGATCAGGTGCGTGCCTGTCCCCTCCATGCTGGCGTAGGTCTCGTTGAGCACCTGGATGCTGTAGACGCTGGACCGGATGACCGCGAGCTGCGCGTTCGAGTTGCTGGACGCCGTGCGGGAAAGATACTTCGAGTAGGTGATCGCGGTATCGCATTCACGCTGGATGCGCTCGATCGTCAGGGAGCGCAGGTCCGAGCTGTAGTTCATCTTCGGGAGCGTGATGATGAGGGTCGCAGCCAGTGCCACCGCCAGGACGGCGATGATGATGTTCCTGATCAGGCCGGAGCTCCTGCTCGCGCCGCCGAAGGCGTGACCATGCTGCCGGTCCCCACGATAACTGCCTCTGTTCATAGGGCACCTCCGTCTGAAAGGATGCATCCGCCCACCAGATCGGGCTTCTGCTGCCACCATCTTACCACCGTATTACCAAAATGTAAAGTATTTACGACACTTTATCGCAATTTTAGGTCAGTTTTTGCGCATATTTGACGAAATTTATGGGCCCGATCCCCACTCGTCACCCATCTCAAGCCGGATCGGCGGACGACCTGAGGGCCTTCCGGTCACGCGTCAAGCTACACCCGATCACCACTTTTATGCTTTTTACGGTCCGAATAAAGTGATCCATCCCCACTCACGTCCCCCGTGCTCGGCCCTTCCGTCCACAGGAAAGGCCCCCCTTCCTTGCCGAAAGAGGGGCCTCGCGCTCACTCATCCACACGGAAGGCGTAGATGGTGGTGGTGTCGTACTTCTCACCGGGGCGCAGGAGCGTGGTGCCGGGGAACTGAGGATTGTTGGGCGAATCGGGGCAGTGCTGGGTCTCCAGGCACAGGCCGCTGTAGGGCCCATAGACCGCGCCGCCCTTGCCCACCATGTGGGTGGTGTTGGCGGTGTAGAGCTGCATGGCCGGCTGGTCCGTATAGACCTCCATGGTGCGGCCGGTCTCCTCATGATGCACACAGGCAGCCAGGCCCATCGCCTCGCCCTTGCGCAGCACATAGTCGTGGTCGTAGCCGCCGGCGGGGATCATCTGGGGGCAGGTGTCCATCAGGTCCAGACCGTCGCCCAGCAGCAGGGGCTCGCGCATGTCGAGGGGCGTCTTGCTCACGGGCATATAGCTGCCCAGGGGGATCAGCTCATCGTCCACGGGCGTGATGACGTCCGCGTCGATGTACACCGCGTGGTCGCGGATCGTGCCGTGGTCATGGCCCGCCAAGTTGAAGTAGGCATGATTGGTCATGTTGCAGAGGGTCGCCTTGTCGGTGGTGGCCTCATAGCGGATGATCAGGTCGCACATGTCCGTCCAGGAGAAGGTGACCGTCAGGTCCAGCGTGCCGGGGAAGTTCTCCTCGCCGTCGGGGCTCACATAATGGAAGGAGACCATGTCCGCGAAGGCGGTCTCCTTCGCGGCGGTCACGTCCCACAGCTTGGCCGAGAAGTTCACGTTGCCGCCATGCAGGCAGTTCTTGCCGTGGTCGTTCAGCGCCAGCTGATAGGTCACGCCGTCGATGGTGAAGCGGCCCTTGCCGATGCGGTTGCCGTAGCGGCCGATGGTGTCGCCCATGGAGCCGTGCTTCTGGCCATAGAAGCCCATGTCCTCGCCGCCCAGCGCGACGTCCGCCAGCACGCCGTCCTTGTCCGGCACGATGATGGAGGTGATGATCGCGCCCCAGTCCAGGATGGACACGGACGCGCCGCTCTTGTTCGTCATGGTATACATCGTGACATCACGCCCGTCGGGAGCCTGCCCGAAGAGCTTCTTCGTGATCGCCATATCGATCGGACCTCCTGATCTTCACTTCGTCCCGCCTCCCACAGGCGGGCATCGGATATCTTCCATTGTAACGCGGCCGGGCGCTTTGTCAAGGGCCGCTTGCCATCCTTCCGAAAATGAAGTATGATTACGCGTAGACTTTTCAAGACCGGAAGGGAGGCAGAGCGATGGACGAGCGCGAGGCGCTGCGGCATTATTTCGGGCATGACAGCTTCCGTCCCGGGCAGGAGACGCTCGTGCGCGCGCTGCTCTCGGGCCGGGACGCCCTGGGCATCATGCCCACCGGCGCGGGCAAGAGCGTGTGCTACCAGGTGCCCGCGCTCCTGCTCCCGGGCATCACGCTCGTCATCTCTCCCCTCATCTCGCTCATGAAGGACCAGGTCGCCGCCCTCAAGGAAGCGGGCGTCGCCGCGGCCTATCTCAATTCCTCCCTCACGCCCCGGCAGATGGACCTGGCCATGCAGCGCGCCGCGCAGGGGCAGTACAAGATCATCTATGTGGCGCCGGAGCGGCTGGAGGCCCCCTCGTTCCGGCGTTTCGCGAGCCAGGCGCCCATCTCGCTGCTGGCTGTGGACGAGGCCCACTGCGTGAGCCAGTGGGGCCAGGACTTCCGCCCCAATTATCTCCGCATCGCCGATTTCATCGCCTCCCTGCCCGCGCGGCCGCCGGTCGGCGCCTTCACCGCCACGGCCACCCAGCGCGTGAAGGACGATATCGTCCGCCTGCTGGCGCTCCGTTCGCCCGAGCAGGTCACCACCGGCTTCGACCGGCCGGACCTGTACTTCGAGGTCTGCCAGCCCAAGTCGAAATACGAGGCCCTGCGCGCCATCCTGCGCAAGCAGCGCGGCCGCTGCGGCATCGTCTACTGCGCCACCCGCAAGGCCGTGGAGGAGGTCACCGACAAGCTGCTGGCCGAGGGCTTCTCCGCCGCCCGCTATCATGCCGGCCTCAGCGATGAGGAGCGCCGCCGCAGCCAGGAGGACTTCCAGTATGACCGCGTGGCGCTGATGGTGGCGACCAACGCCTTCGGCATGGGCATCGACAAGAGCAATGTGAACTTCGTCATCCATTATAATATGCCCCGCTCCATGGAGGCCTATTATCAGGAGGCCGGGCGCGCCGGACGAGACGGCAGCGGCGCCGAATGCATCCTGCTCTACAGCGGGCAGGACATCATCACCGGGCGCTGGCTGCTGGAGCACTCCGAGCCCAACCCCGAGCTCACGCCCCAGGAGCAGGCCCGCGTACGGCAGCTGGACGAGAAGCGTCTGCGCGACATGGCCGACTTCTGCACGAAGTCCACCTGCCTGCGCGCCTCCATCCTGCGGTATTTCGGGCAGGACGCGCCGGAGAGCTGCGGCTGCTGCAGCCGCTGCACCGGCGGCCGCTACAGCGAGGTGAACGGGCTGGAGCGCGAGAAGCGCACTGCCGCGGAGAAGCGCCGGCTCGAGGCCATGCCCCGCGCCGGGCAGAGCCTGCTGCAGTCGCCCGAGGAGCCCGCGCCGGACAGCCTGTTCGAGCAGCTGCGCAACGTGCGCCTCACGCTCAGCCGCGAGCATCACGTTCCTTCCTATATCATCTGCGCCGACCGCACCCTCACCGATATGATGATCGTCCGCCCGCGCACCGTCGCCGAGGTCACCTCCGTGTACGGCATGGGCTCGGTGAAGGCATCGAAGTATGGCGAGGCCTTCATCCGCGGCATCGCCGAATGGGAGGCCCGCCATCCGGACCAGGCCCGTCCCGCGTCGGCGTCCCCCGCTCCTGCGGCTCCGGCTGAGCCCTCCGGCACGCCGGTCCGCAGCTATGCCGTGTGGACGCCCGAGGAGTCGGCCCGGCTGAAGCGCGGCTTCGAGGCCGGCGTCACCGTCGCGCAGCTGGCCGCCATGCATCAGCGCACCGAGAAGGCCATCGGCAAACAGCTCCGGCATCTGGGGCTGCTCTCCGAGGGCGATGAGCCCATGCAGGCCCCGAAGAAGAGCAAGGGCGACGCCTCCTGGAGCAAGGAGGAGAGCGAAGCGCTGCGCCGCGGCTATCTGAACGGGGACGAGATCCCCGAGCTGGCCCGGAAGCACGGCCGCACCGAGGCGGCCATCCGCGGCAGGCTGCGCCAGCTGGGCCTCCTCTTCGACGGATCGCTCGTGGAACGCTACGGTGTGGCCGCTTGGGAGCCCGAGGAGGACGACGAGTGACCGGCCGCGAGTATGAATATGCCGTGGCGCGCTATCTCCGCTGGCACGGCTTCTCCCGCACCGATGTCACCCAGAGCTCCGGTGACTATGGGGTGGACGTGATCGCCGTGCGCCGCCGCGAGCGCTATGCCGTGCAATGCAAGTATTACGGCCACCCGGTCGGCATCGCCGCCGTGCAGGAGGCGGTCGCCGGGATGGCATCCTACGGGTGCGCCCACGCGATGGTGGTCACGAACACCACCTTCACCCGCGCCGCTCACCGCCTGGCCGAGGACAACGACGTGGAGCTCTGGGAGCGGGTGGAGCCGCTGCGTCATGCCCGCCCCCTGCCTTCCGCCGCGCGTGTCCTGCTCGGGCTGCTCTGGACCGGCGGAGGCGCGGCGCTGCTGTGGTGCCAAAGGGAGCGTCTGCCGCTCCATGACGCGCGGCTCCGGGTCGCGCTCCCGGCCCTCACCCTCGTGCTGCTCGCGCTGCCCCTGTGGATCGGCCCCGCCGCGCGGCTCTTCCGCTGGCTCTGGTGGCGGGCCGGGATGGGCCGGGAGGTCCGGCGGGAGCAGCGCACGCTGGCCTCCGCCGAGCAGACGGAGGCCCTGCTCAGCGATCTCGGCCTTGCCTCCAGCGCGCTGGAGGGGCTGAAGGGCCCGGAGGCCTTCGTCCGCGGCCGGGGCTCTGTCGATACGCGCGCGGTCTGCGCTAGGCTGGGGGCCGGTCCGCTGCTCCGCCGCTGGCTCTGCCGCCTGGCCCAGGAGCGTTCGTTCACGCTGCGGCAGCTGCAGGGGCTCACGGGCCTCTCCCGTGAGGACGCGCTCCGCCTGGCCGACAGCATGATCGGCGCCGGCTTCTGGCTCTGCGCGCGGCCGATGCGTTACGCCTGGACGGCCCAGGCCATGGAGGGATGATATGGATCAGTTCGACAGGAGCCGCCTGCTCATCAGCCGTGATGGCGTCGACCGCCTGAAGGCGAGCCGCGTGGCCGTGTTCGGCGTGGGCGGTGTGGGCGGCTATGTGGTCGAAGGTCTGGCCCGCAGCGGTGTGGGCACCCTCGAGCTCTTCGACCATGATACCGTGAGCCTTACGGACCTCAACCGCCAGATCATCGCGCTGCACAGCACGATGGGCCGCAGCAAGGTGGAGGTGATGGCGGAGCGCATCCGCGACATCGCGCCGGACTGCCGAGTCGTGCCGCATGAGATGTTCTATCTGCCCTAGAACGCCGACAGCGTCGATCTCTCCGGCATGAGCTATGTGATCGACGCGGTGGACACCGTGGCCGCCAAGCTGGAGCTCATCAGCCGCTGCCGCGCGCTGGACGTCCCGGTCCTCACCGCGATGGGCGCGGGCAACAAGCTCGATCCCACGCAGCTGCGCATCACCGACCTTTCCCAGACCCACACCTGTCCCCTGGCCCGGGTGATGCGCCTGGAATGCCGTCGCCGCGGCCTCACCGGGGTCAAGGCGGCCTGGAGCGCCGAGCCCGCGATCGAGCCCGATCCCTCCGCTGTGGAGGAGGCCGAGGAGAGCAGCCGCCGCGCCCTGCCGGGCAGCATGGTCTTCGTGCCCGCCTGCATGGGGCTGATGATCGCCTCCCAGGTCGTGAGGGACCTTATCGCGAAAAACGGATGACGAAAAGAGCGCCCCGGGCTGGGACCGTACCGGGCGCGCGTGGGCGTAAGAGAAGAAGTCGTCCCGGCTCGCCCGGGGCACGCGGGGGGTGCCCCAGCCCATGCGGTAGACGATGACCGAGAGGACGGTGCCGATGACCCAGGAGATCAGCTGGGAGGCGAAGATGCAGTCCGGGTGACCGTTGGGCCAGGCGGCGCTCTTCGTCAGCGCGGCGATCAGGTAGGCAAGAGGCATGCGCAGCACGATGGTGGTGATGATGCTGATGTACATGGGCAGCATGGTCTCGCCCGCGCCGCGCATCACGCCCTGCAGCACCTGTGTCACCGCGAAGCAGATGTAGCCGAAAGCCAGCCACTGCAGACCGCGCTGGCCCAGCGCGATGACCTCGGGCGTATCCGAGAACATGCCGATCAGTCCGCGGCCGAAGAGCAGGATGCAGGCCACCAGCACCACCGCCGTGCCCAGCGCCAGCTTGAGCAGGTCGCGCGTGCCGGTGCGGATGCGGCCGCTCTGCCCCGCGCCGATGTTCTGGCCGATATAGGTCGTGGCCGCGGTGCCGAAGGTGAAGTTCGGCATCATGGCGAAGCCGTCCACGCGCATCACGGCCACGCTGGTGGCGATGACCGCCGTGCCCAGCGAGTTCGTCAGGCCCTGCACCACGATGGACGCCATCGAGAAGATGGCCTGGGTCACGCCCGCGGGCAGGCCCAGCAGGCACAGCTTCTTCACGATGCCGCCATGGGGCTTCAGCGTCTGCCTGTTCACATCCACCACCTGACGCATGGTGCACAGGCGGATGAGGCACAGCAGGCCCGAGATGCCCTGCGCGATGATCGTGGCCCAGGCCACGCCCGCGATGCCCATCTGGAACCGGCTCACGAACAGGATGTCCAGCACGATGTTGATCAGGCTGGCCAGCACCAGGAAGCCCAGGGGCGACACGCTGTCGCCGATGCCGCGCAGCACGCCGGACAGGATGTTGTAAGCCGCGCCGCCCAGGATGCCGATGAAGATGATCTGCAGATAGATGACCGAGCCCTCGGCCACGTCCGCCGGCGGGGCCACCAGCGCCACCAGCGCCGGGGAGCAGAAGTAGCCCACCGCCGTCATCAGCAGGCCGCTGACCAGCGTCAGGAAGATGGAGCTGCCCACCACGTGGCTCAGCTGCTTGCGGTCCCTGGCGCCGAAATACTGGGCCGACATGATGCTCGCGCCGGTCGAGATGCCCATGAACAGCACCAGCAGCAGGTTCAGGATCGGGCCCGCCGCGCCCACCGCCGCCAGCGCCGTATCGCCGATATACTTGCCCACGATGATCGAGTCCACCGTGTTGTAGAGCTGCTGCGCGAAATTGCCGATCAGCAGCGGCACCGAGAAGCGCACCAGCCCTGTCATCGGCCGGCCGACCGTCATGTCCTGCACACCGAAAAGCTCGCGCACCTTGGCCATGAGCGCCATGAGACCACCCCTCTCCACGCTCCCATCATATCAGATGAAGGAACGATATGCAAGCGGCAAGGGCCGGTTGAAAAAAACATCTCTCCTTCATCCTTCGAGGCAGGATATGCCCGGCCGCGCGGCGAAAGAAGATAGATACCATATCATAGTAAGGAAGGAGCCGCCCGGATTGAAAAAAGAAGAACTTCGCAGCGCCCTGGCCCGGGGCCTGACCGGCTCCATGACCCTGGTGTTCGTGGTGGTGCTGTATTTCCTGCTCCAGAACCTCGGCAACCTCCTCTCCATCGCGAACACGATCGGCAACGCCATGCGCCCCTTCATCCTGGGCGGCGTGATCGCCTATCTGCTCCGCCTCCCCTGCGACTTCTTTGAGGAGAAGTTCGACTGGCATTTCTCCAACAAGGACGTGAAGCGCTTCCACACCCTGGTGGAGATCGGCATGATCGTCCTCACGCTGATCGCGCTCTACAGCCTGGTCAGCATCATCATCCCCGAGCTGGTCCGCTCGGTCAATCAGCTGATCAGCGCGCTGCCCGGCGCGGCGCAGCGCATGCTGGCCTGGGCCCGCACCGCCTTCGCCGACGACCCCGACCTGCAGAACACGGTCAACAGCCTCATCACCACGGCCGAGTCCCGCCTGCAGACCTGGATCTCCAGCGACCTGATGCCTCTGCTGCAGAGCGTGCTGGGCGGCTTCGCCAGCGCCTTCACCAGCGTAGCCGGCGCGCTCTACGATCTGCTGGTGGGCTTCATCGTGTGCGTCTATATCCTCTTCAGCCGCCATCGTCTGGCGCGGCACGGCAAGTCCATCATCAACGCCGTGCTCAAGCCCTCCTCGGCCGACACCTTCCTGCGCGAGCTGCGCCATGTGGACGAGACCTTCTCCGGCTTCTTCGGCGGCAAGCTGCTGGACAGCCTGATCGTGGGCATCATCTGCTATGTGTTCTGCATCATCATGAGCATGATCCGTTCCTTCCCCAACGGGATGCTGGTCTCGGTCATCGTGGGCATCTCGAACATCATCCCCTATTTCGGGCCCATCGTGGGCGGCGTCATCTCCGCCCTGCTCATCATGATCAACGACCCGGTCAACGCCCTCATCTTCATCATCTTCATCCTGGTGCTGCAGCAGATCGACGGCAACATCCTGGGGCCGCACATCCTTTCCGGCAGCGTGGGCCTGCCCGGCATCTGGGTGCTCTTCTCCATCACGTTCTTCGGCGGCCTGTTCGGCTTCGTGGGCATCCTGGCCGGTGTGCCGGCCTTCGCGGTCATCTATGACGCGATCCGCCGCCTCACCTGCCGCGGGCTGCGCAAGCACGGCCGCATGTATATCCTCCAGGGCACCGAGCCCCCGTCCGAGCCGGCCGCGGACGCCGCTCCCTCCCCCGAGCCCGAGGCCGCGCCCGAGGCGGAGCCCGCCGAGCCCGATGACGGCATCCCCGAGGAAACGAAGCGTCTCTTCCGCAACGATCCCCCCGCCCCGTGATCCTTCCAGCCGAAAGGAGCGTCTGCCATGCGCTGCCAGTTCTGTGACTGCCCGGACAGCAAGGTCATCGATTCCCGCCCCACCGAGGAGGGCAACTGCATCCGCCGCCGCCGCGAGTGCGCCCGCTGCGGCCGCCGCTTCACCACCTATGAGAAGATCGAGCTGCTGCCGCTGATGGTCATCAAGCGCGACGGCCGCCGCGAGGCCTTCGATGTGACCAAGCTGCGCAACGGCATCCTGCACTCTTGCGACAAGCTGCCCGTGCCGGTGGCCAAGATCGAGTCCATCGTGGAGCGCATCGAGCGCAAGGCCTACGCCTCCGCCGACGGAGAGATCGCCAGCCAGCAGCTGGGCGACATGGTGATGGAGGAGCTGAAGCTGCTCAACGATGTGGCCTATGTGCGCTTCGCCGCGGTCTACCGCAAGTTCACCGACCTGAGCACCTTCATGGACGAGTTGCAGAAGCTGGTCAACGAGAACAAGCAGAACGACGCCTCGGCGGAGCACTGATCCCCGCCCCTTCCCGCACCGCGAGGTGCGGTCTTTTCTTTGTTCACATTGGATCCACATGAGCACGGTATCATACGGACAGTGGCGTCTGCCATCGTTGCTTTTGGAGGCAGATCATGGTATCATCATCTTCGGGCGGCTCCCGCGGGGCGCCCGGGGATCACTTTGCGATCATGAGGAGGACACACCATGTTTGGCAAGCTGATGAACAATTTCTACTACGGCAAGAGCGGCAAGGCCGATTATACCCCCGATGACCTGCCGAAGGACCGCTGGCACCTCTTCCTCGAGATGCTGCGCACCCGCCTCTCGGCGCTGGTCCGGCTCAACCTGCTCTATATGCTCATCTGGCTGCCGACCATCATCGTGGTCATGTTCTCCGTCAGCTCCATCATCTCGGTGGCGAACTACACCGACGATGAGCTCGCCGGCCAGACCGTGCAGGTGGAGCAGAGCGACGGCTCCAGCGTGGAGATGACCTACTACTCCACCCAGGAGTCGAACGACCTGACCTACAGCGCCGTGTTCGGCATGCTGCTGCTGCTCTTCCCCTGCATCGCGATCACCGGCCCCTTCACCGCCGGTGTCTCCTATGTCACCCGCAACTGGGCCCGTGACGAACACGCCTTCATCTGGTCCGACTTCAAGGACGCCATGAAGGCCAACTGGAAGCAGAGCCTGGTCGTCTCCGCGATCACCGGCGCGCTGCCCATCGTGATCTTCGTGGCCTGGCGCTTCTATGGGCAGATGGCGTCCCAGTCGGTGATCTATATGATCCCGCAGGTCATCATCCTGCTGCTGGGCATGCTGTGGGCGCTGGCCGTCACCTATATGCATCCCCTGCTCATCACCTACCAGCTGCGCATGCGCGATATCTTCCGCAACGCCTTCCTGCTGGCCATCGCCCGCCTGCCCATGAGCGTCGGCATCCGCCTGCTGCACTGTGTGCCGCTGCTGCTGTGCGTGCTCCTCACCGAGCTGTTCGGCAACATCGCCATCCTGCTGCTGGCGCCCTTCGCCTGGTATGTGCTCATCGGCTTCACGCTCAGCCGCTTCGTGACGGCCAGCTTCACCAACGGCGTCTTCGATAAGTATATCAACGCCCGCATCGAAGGCGTCGAGGTCGGCCGCGGCCTGGCCAAGGACGACGATGATGACGATGACGAGGATGAGACCTCCGGTGACACCGAGGCCTGATAAAGGAGCAACGTCCTTCCAGCATGTATACCGAATTCGCTTCGATCTATGATGAACTGATGGGCGACGTCAGCTACCGTGAATGGGCCCTCTTCTATCAAAAGCTGATGATCGCCTATGGGGTGCCCTCCGGCGGCAAGGTGTGCGAATGCGCCTGCGGCACCGGCAACCTCACGCTCCCGCTCCAGCGGCTGGGCTATCACCTGACCGGCGTCGACCTGAGCCAGGACATGCTCTGGATCGCCTCGCAGAAGGCCCGCAAGGAGGGCGTGGCGATCCCCTTCGTCCGCCAGGACATGCGCCAGCTGCGGCTGCACCGCCCCATGGACGCCATCCTTGCCACCTGCGACGGCGTCAATTACCTGATGACCGATGAGGACGTCCTCGCCTTCTTCCAGTCCGCCTACCAGGCCCTGCGCCCGGGCGGCGGACTGTTCTTTGATGTATCGACCCCCGACAAGCTGCGCCACACCCTCGGCGACCGGCTGCTGTGGGAGGACAACGACCACATCACCTATCTGTGGCAGAACAGCTTCAATGAGCAGACGGCCGTGTGCACCATGCACCTGTGCTTCTTCGTGAAGCAGAAGGACGGCAGCTATCAGCGCGTGGACGAGCACCAGAAGCAGCGCGCCCACGAGGCGGAGCATCTGGCCGCGCTGCTGCGGCAGGTCGGCTTCGAGCGTGTGGCCGTGTATGGCAACAACAGACTGACCGCGCCCGCCGAGGGTGAGCAGCGCTGGCACTTCGCGGCGCTGCGCCCGCAGGACGGGCCGGCTGAATGACTTTTCCGGAGGATGAACGTCCATGGCGATCGAAAGAAGATCCGGAGATGAGATGCTCCGGCTGACCCTGATGGGCGGCCAGGCCCGCGTGATGATGTGCGAGGCCACCGGTCTCGTACAGCGCGCCGCCGACCTGCACCGCTCGACCCCTGTCTGCACCGCGGCCCTCGGCCGGCTGATGATCGGCACGAGCATGCTCTCGGTGATGATGAAGGGCGAACGCGAGTATGTGAACGTCACGATCAAGGGCGACGGTCCGATGGGCACCCTGGTGGCCGTGGGCGACCACGGTGACCTGAAGGTGACCTGCGACGACCCGCGCGTCGAGCTGCCCCTGCGTGAGGACGGCAAGCTGGACGTGGGCGGCGCGATCGGCCACCACGGCCGCATGACCGTGATGAAGAGCCTCGATCTGCGCGAGCCCTATATCGGCCAGTGTGAGCTGGTCTCCGGTGAGCTGGGCATCGACTTCGCGAACTATTTCACCGTATCAGAGCAGCAGCCCTCGCTGGTGGCGCTGGGCGTGCTGGTCTCCGGCGACGCGGTGCTCAAGGCGGGCGGCCTGCTCATCCAGCCCATGCCCGGCTGTGAGGAGAGCACGATCGAGCAGCTGGAGCTGCGCAGCCCCATGTTCGCCGACCTCTCCCGCGAGCTGACCTTCGCCTCCAAGGAAGAGCTGCTCGAGGGCTGGTTCCGCGGCATGGAGCCTGAGCTGCTGGAGCGCGTCCCCCTGCGCTATCACTGCAACTGCTCCCGTGAGCGCATGGAGCGCGCGCTGATCTCCATCGGCCGCTCCGAGCTGCAGACGATCATCGACGAGGATACCGGCGCCGAGCTGGGCTGCCACTTCTGCCACAGCCGCTACGCCTTCACCACCGAGGACCTGAAGGGCCTGCTGGCCCAGGCCACGCACTGACGCCCCGAAAGGAGAAGAGCCTTCATGTTCAAGTGCATCAACTTCGACAAGCATTTCGCCGACTTCACCTCCCGTTGGATGCAGGACCATCGCCGTGAGTACCGCAACTACGACGCGATGGAGGCCGACATGCCCCGCATCTATATGACCTTCCTCAACACGCCCGCCGCGTGGCTGGAGGGCGTGACCCCCGGCGCCTATTTCACCCAGTTCGAGGACCCCAAGGACCTGGTGGACTGGCTCTGCGCCTATTGCGCCCAGAACGTCCCGGTCCCTGACCTGCTGCTGGACCAGATCACCACAGTGGGCAAGCCCTGCGAGAAGCGCCTGGTCGCCCTGCTCAAGGATGAGAACGTGGGCAACGAGGCCCGCATGACGGCCATCGGCCTCCTGCGCGAGCTGGAGTCCACCCAGCCCAAGATGCTCTATATCTCCTGGCAGCTGGCGCGCGAGCAGGAGGACGAGCTGGCCGACAACGCCCTGGAGAGCCTGACCCAGATGGGCAAGTCGGTGGTGCAGCCCCTGCTGGAGGCCCTGCCCAAGGCGAACGCCGCCGGCCAGGAAGCCATCCTGGATGTGCTGGCCAACTATCCCGGCGACCGCCGCGTATACGATCTGGCTATCCGCCTCTTCCGCGAGAACCCCGGCCGCCGCGCCCTGTTCGCCAGCTATCTGGGCAAGCTGGGCGATGACCGTGCCCTGCCCGAGCTGATGGCCGCCGCCAAGGATCCCGCCACAGGCTATGTCGATTTCATCGAGCTGCGCAGCGCCATCGAGAAGCTTGGCGGCACCGCGCCAGTGCGCGAGTTCGAGGACGATCCCGATTACGCAGTGCTCCACGAGGTCGAGCAGTGACATGACGCTCCCCGTGGTCAGGAGGTGACGCTTTGCTCTGCCCCTTCTGCTCCTATTACGCCGCCGGTGATGCCTCCATCTGCCCCAAGTGCGGCAAGGTCCTCCCGCAGGACGCGCCGGCGCAGACCGGCGTCGCCGCCATCCGTCAGGGCCGCCGCGCGCAGGAGGCTCAGGCCGCCGGCCTTTCCCCCGTGCCCCAGCGGCGCCGCCAGGGCACCGGAGGCCGCGTCTATGAGGACCCCACCGACCGCATCGCCTCGGGAGACGCCCCCATCTATGCCGACCCCAGCGTCTATGACGAGCAGGGCGAGCCCGAGCTGCCCGGCAACACCTACCGCCGACCCGAGCGCGGCTGGGGAGAGGTGCGCGAGCGCCCCATCCCCCCGACGCCCCCGCAGCTCACGCATCCCGTCCGCCGCCGCGTGATCAACTGGGC
>R28__coassemble_462_pt1 | contig 16707 bp, 18 predicted proteins | sample R28__metabat2_low_PE_026 | metagenome-assembled genome bin R28
CAGGGGATCCTTCGTGACCAGGGCCGCCCCGGGGACAAGTCAAGGTCGAGGGGAAATCAAGCAGGCCCGCCGCTCGACCAAGACGCTTGGAAGCAGAGGAGGTCCGGAACCCACCGGAAGGTGGGTGCCGGCGGCTTTTGGTACTTTTCGCCGCGCGAAAAGTACGCCCCTCCGGCAGGGCAGCATTGCACAAAAGATCCCCGGAGAGCTTCTCCGCTCTCCGGGGCGTCGTATCACTTCTTGGACTGTCCGTAATAGGCGTTGGGGCCATGCTTGCGCAGGAAGTGCTTGTCGCGCACATAGTCGGGCAGACACTCGCGGGTCTGCTCCATAGGCAGGGCCTCGGTGTGCCAGGCCATCATGGCGACCTCCTCCAGCACCACGGCGTTGTGGACGGCCTCCATGGCGTCCTTGCCCCAGGCGAAGGGGCCGTGATGGCGGGCCAGCACGCAGGGCACGAAGCGGGGATCGATGCCGTTGTCCTCGAAATGGGAGGCGATCACGCGGCCGGTCTCCAGCTCGTAGGCCGACTCGACCTCTTCCTTGGTCAGGTCACGGGCGCAGGGGACCGCGCCATAGATGTAGTCGGCATGGGTGGTGCCGTAGGCGGGGATGTCACGGCCGCTCTGGGCCCAGATGGTCGCCCAGCGGGAGTGGGTGTGCACACAGCCGCCGATCGTGGGGAAGCGGCGATACAGCTCCGCGTGGGTGGGCGTATCGGAAGAGGGGTTCATGTCGCCCTCCACCTTCTTGCCCTCCAGGTCGATCACGACCATGTCCTCCGGCCGCAGCTCCTCATAGGGCACGCCGCTGGGCTTGATGACGAACAGGCCCTTCTCGCGGTCGATGCCGGACACATTGCCCCAGGTGAAGGTGACCAGTTGATAGTGGGGGAGCAGCATGTTGGCCTCATAGACCTGCTGCTTGAGCGCTTCGAGCATGGCGATAGCCTCCTTTATCTTTGTCCCGTGGGATCCGTTGCGTCCATTATATCTTTTCCCGGCACGTTATGCAAGAGCGAGATGCAGCAAGAGGCTTTCGCCGCCTGCGGGCGGCGACCAGGGGCTTTCCGATCGCCCCCGGATCCTTCGGTCCCTGACTTCACATTACGCAAGCGCGAGATGCGGCTCAGTCCTCGCCCCACTGCTCATCCAGCCATTCATACCGGATGCCGATGTATTTCTCCAGCCAGGTGCAGTTGGCCAGCCAGGTATCGCCGTGGTAGGGGCCCTTGCCCTCGGTGTCGGACATGGGCCAGCGCACCATGTTCATCGCGGCCGAGGCCGTAAGGGTCCGGATGTAGCTCTGCACCGACTGCAGCTTGCCGGTCGGGTCGGTCCGCTTCCCCAGCAGCACCTCCAGCGCCGGGCGGACCTTCTCCTTCCAGGTCTCCTTCACGGCCTTCTGGAAGCTGGTGTGCTTGTAGCAGGCGGGCCACCAGTAGTTGCCCTTCTGCTTCGCGGCATAGAACTCCTTCCCGGTGGGGTACTCATGGTCCGAGGTCCTCTGGCGGCCCAGGGCGAAGGTGTTGTCGTAGTCCCAGACCGGGCCGGCGAAGATCTTGTCGCTCACATCGTCGGCCGGCTTATAGAAATACTGGCTGGCGTAGTTGGCGTCATAGTTGCAGGAGAGCTCCTCCAGGATGAACTTGAGCACCATCGAGTCCTTGTCGCACAGCTCGTCCCAGCGCTTGCCGGTCTCCGGGTCCACACCGTCATGCGCGAAGAGCGCGTTCTCCAGCGACTGCACCTTGGAGGAGAGGTACTTGTACTGCGCCTTCGAGAGCCTGGACGGGCTCCTCACCTCGAACACCAGGCCCCGGTCGGTGACCACCGCCGATTTCATCTCGCTGTAGCGCTGGGAATATTCCAGGCAGAAGAGATAGCCGCCGGTGATGTCGTCCGGGTCGTTCGGGATATCGTAATACTTGCCGCCGCCGTTGCTGATCTCGCGGCCATGCATCTTGTAGGACGAGAGCGGCTCGTCGTTCAGCTGCTCGGTGGCCTTCTTCAGGTCGTCGATCTCCACGCGGCCGTCACCCACCTGGATCTTCTCGGTGAGCAGATAGCTGCCCATATACTTGCCGTTCATATACAGGTCGGCGAACTCACACTCCGGCGTGTAGGCCATGCCCACATAGTTGGCCATGTCATACACGATGCGGTTGCGCAGCAGCGACACGTCATGATGGTTGGAGATGAGCAGCCAGGTCCTGCTGCGCTCCATGCCGAAGAGCGAGGTCTTGTTCTCCAGCTTGAACTGATAGCTCTTCTTGCTGAACTTGAAGAAGCTGGAGTTGCCGCGGCACTTGATCTATGTGATCGCCTGGCGCACCACCTCCTGGCCGTCGGTATCCACGATGACCACCTGGCCGGACTCGGTGTTCTCCTTGCTGGCGTGGATCTTGCTCACGCTGCCGGACTCGGTGGCGATATGGATGCTGGCCACCGCGGCCGACTGCATCACATACACCTTGTATTCCTTCTTGCCCGCCTCGATGGTGACCTTCTCGCCGGGCACGAAGCAGCTCACCAGGTCGCCGGGCTTGACCTTCTTATCATCGATGGTCACCGTCTCGGGGCCGTCGAACCAGATGCGCAGGCTCGTGCTGTCGAAGCCCGAGGGCAGGAACATATAGATCTTGCGGTCCACCTTCTCCCAGCGCACGCAGGCCGGGTCGCTCGCCTCATACACCGTGGAGGGCGACACCGCCAGCGCCGAGAGCTCCACTTCCTTGCTCGACTTCGCCAGCGCGAGCGCGGGCAGCAGCGCGATCAGCAGCAGGGCCGCCGCCAGCAGCAGCTTTCTTCTCATCATGAAAGGTCCTTTCGTCTCCCCGCTCATCGGACTGCCTCGCCCCACTGATCCTCCAGCCAGTCGCGGCGCTCAGAGATGAACTTCTTCAGATAGGTGATGTTGGCATCGAAGGTCTTGCCGGTGTTCGCGTCGCCCGTGTTGTGCTTGTAGGGCCAGCGCAGGTAGTCCATCTCCGCCGAGGCCCGGATGAGCTCGGTGTACTCATCCACCGACTTCAGGCGGCCCAGCGGGTCCTTCTCCTCGCCCAGCAGGATGGCGGCCGCGTGGCGGTAGGTCTCCTGCCACTGCTGCGCCACCGCCGAGCGGAAGTCCGCGTGGCTGTAGAGCCGGTGCGTCCACGAGCTCGCGTAGATGCCATACAGCCAGAAGCCCGTGGACTTGATGACGCTCAGGTTCTTGGTGTCCTTGGCGAAGCCGCCCCAGGCGCCGTCATAGTCCCAGGCCGGGCCGGCGTGCAGCTTCGTGCTCACCTCGTCCGCCGGCTTGTAGAAATACTGGCTGGCGAACATGGCGTCGCGGTTCTTGGCGAACTCCTCCAGCACATATTTGCTGGCGAAGGAGCTGTAGTCGATCAGCTCGTCCAGGCTCTTGCCCGTGCGGCTGTCCACGCCCTTGTCGCTCCACAGCGCCCTCTCCACCGATTCGATCATCGAATAGAGGTAGTTGTACTGGGCGCCGCTCATATACTTGGGGCTGGAGACCAGGAACACCTTGCCCTTGTTGGAGATGTAGGCCGAGGGCGTGCCGGCGTAGCGCATGCTGTAGTCCATGCGGAACAGGTAGCCGCCGGTGATGTCCTCCGGGTCGTTCGGGATCTGGTAATACTTGCCCGCGCCGCCCTTCAGGTCGAAGCTGCCCTTGTGCTGGTAGCTGCTCAGGGGCTTCTCGTTCACCGCCTCGGTGGCCTTCTCCAGGTCGGCGATGTCCACGCGGCTGCTGTTCACCTGCACCTTCTCGCACAGCAGGTACAGCCCGCGGTATTCGCCGCAGACATACACGTTCACGAACTCGGACTCCACAGCATACTGCAGGCCCGCGTAGATGGCCATGTCATAGGTGATCTTGTTCCGCAGGTCCGACCAGTCCAGGAAGTTGGAGATGAGCACCCAGGTCTTCGCCTTGCCCATCCCGAAGAGGCTCGCCTTCGTCTCCAGCTTGAACTGGTAGCTCTTCTTCTTCGTTTTGGTGAAGGAGGAGTTGCCGCGGCAGCGGATCTGCGTCAGGGCCTGCTGGGTCTCGATGCTCCCGTCCGCCGCCTCCACCACGATCTGCCCGGTCTCGCTGTTGCGCTTGGTGCGGTGGATCTTGTCCAGCGAGCCGGAGGCCGTGGAGAGATACACGGTCGACTGGGCCCCGGCCTTGAGCACCTTCACCTCGAAGGTGGACTTGCCGTTGTACTTCACCTTCAGGGTCTTGCCGTCCTCCAGGCCGCCCACCACATCGCCGGAGCGCAGCTCCACGCCGTTGACGATCACGGTCTCGGGCCCGGTGAACCACACCCGCAGTGCCGAGGTGTCCCAGCCGCCGGGGATGAACAGGGTCCAGGGGCTCTTGCCCGTGGAGGACCACCGCTCCACGCAGCGCAGGTCATCGATGCTCTGCGCGTCCAGCGGCGACACCCGGAAGGAGGTCAGCTTCTCCGCCGCCAGCGCGCCGGCCGGCAGCAGCAGGAGCAGGAGGAGGAGAGGCAGCGCCTGCCTCATGAGCTTTCGCATGATCGTGCCTCCTGTACCGTCACTGCGGGATGATGAGGGGCCGCAGCGCCAGCTGATAGGGGTCCGTCTTGGTGCCGCTGCCGCCCGAGATCGTGCAGGCGCTCAGGTCCAGCCACACCGAGGGCCTCACGCCCTCGTTCTCCCGGTCCGAGATGATGTGGCCCAGCTGGCCGCCGTCCTTCGTGCAGCGGGCGTGGCGCTTGTCGGTGGTGGACTGGTCCATCACCCAGTAGGCGCTGTGGGCGCCGTGCCGCACCAGGAACACATACAGCCCGGTCACGCGGATGGCATACTCGGTGCCCCAGCCCTTCAGGCCCTGGCCGCGGCCCATGCCGAGCGACTTGTCCAGCACGTCCTCGGAGGTGAGCAGGAAGATCTTGCCCTTGGTGCCGTTCTCCAGCAGCATGCTCAGCTCCGCCTTCGTGAAGGCCGTCTCGGCAAAGGTGCTGTTCAGGTACTTCGAGAGCTGCGTGTTGCCGAAGTCCTCACCGATCTTCTTGTATTCGGTCACGTTCGTATGCATGGGCATGGCGAAGAGCACATACTCTGAGGCCAGGTGCGCCTTCTCCTCATCCACCGAGAGCACGCGCCACAGGATGGGGTCCATCGTGAAGTCCATGCCCGTCGTGTCCTTGATGGTGTTCCGGGACCAGGTCCAGGTGTTGTTGTGCTCCTCGGGCACGCCGCCGTCGATGGACTGCATGTATCGGCCCAGGGTCACATACACATAGCCGTCCTTCGCGTCATAGCCCCGCAGCGGGCCCTCCGCGAGCGCGCAGGAGGCGCACAGGACCAGCGCCAGCGCGAGGCACGCCGCGCGCAGCATCGTCTTCATCGCCGTCACCCCTTCGCGAACGCTCTCTTCCACAGCCTGCCCACGCCCAGGGCCATCAGCACGCAGCCCAGCGTGGTGAAGCAGTAGCACACATCCATCGTCATCCATTCGATCGCGCCGATCTTGCCCTCCAGGGCGAACTCCATCGCGATCACGATCAGCGCCCCGCCAAAGGTCAACGCCGCACTCTTTATGAGGTCGCCGCCGCGCGCGCCGCTCCGCGCGGCGCAAAGGATCAGCAGCGCCAGCACCACCAGGGCGCACAGCAGCTGGGCGCAGCGCACGAAGCTCCATTTGATCATGGTGTCCTGTCGCAGGCTCTCGCCCAGCACGGTGGCGCAGGCATAGAGCAGCGCCGCCAGGCAGGCCGTGCCTCCCTCGCGCATGTCCCGCCTCCGGCAGACCACGCGGCACAGCGCCAGCAGCACCAGCGCCATCAGCACGAACACCGCCCAGCGCCATTCGCCGTAATAGTTGCCCACGGCAAAGGGCAGCCGATGGAAGAAGGAAGCGTCCTCCATGGCCACAAGGCTCATGCCGCCGTCGGGCGCGAGCCAGTCGTCCACGCCCCAGCCGAAGCCCTCGCCCGCCAGGCCGTCCGCCACATGGCACAGCGCGGCAAAGAGCAGGAACGGCGCCGCGAAGGCATCCGCCAGCTTCCCGAAGGAGGCCCGGCCCAGCCTCGCGGCCAGCGCCAGCCCCAGGGCCAGGCCCAGCAGCGCGCCCACAGGCATCCAGCCGCCGTCCCCGAAGGAGACGAAGTAGCCGACGCCCTCCATCGTGAGCCATTCCCAGTCGCACAGGCAGGAGGTCACGCGCGCGAGCACCGCCGCCAGCAGGCCGCCGAGCACCGCGCCCCACGCGGCCGCGCGGGCGGAAAGGCCCGTCCGGCAGGCCCGCGCCGCGCCCCAGCCCAGGCAGAGCAGCGCGCCCGCCAGGGTCACCGTCAGGCTGTAGGGATACACCATCCAGCCGAAGATCTCGATCTGTTCCATACCGCTCCGATCACTTGTCCCACGCGGACGCAAAATACAGGATATCGCTGATCTCGCGATGGCCGGGCGTCGTGTGCACGCGCGCGCCGTTCACCACCACGTTGGTCGAGCCGCCGCCGTCCAGGTTGTAGGCCAGCCGGCAGTCCGGGAAGAGATACGCGATGAGGTCGGCGAACTCCTGCAGGGTCAGGCCCTGGGAGGAGTCCGTCTTGCCGTAGGTCTCCACGATGGCGTACTCCAGGTCGCCGGTCTGCAGCACGGCCACGCGCTGCTGGGGGTAGCACCACTGGAACTCGCCGCTGGAGGCCACGATGGTCTCCTTGATCACCCGGGCCTCGCCGTCCGCCACCAGCACCGGGCCCAGCGTGAAGCTGTTGATGACCCGGATGCCGCTCTGCGCGATATAGTCCTTCGTCGTGGCGCTCGTGGCCGCCGCCACCCAGTGGAAGTCGCCCTTCTCATCGATGAGCAGCAGGTCGCGCTTGCCGTTCAGGCTGTCGCGGTATTCTACGCCCTGGCGCACCACATAGCCCACCTTGTAGTGATACTTGAAGTAGTCGCCGTTCACCGCGACCACCGCGTTCACATGGGCGGCCATGCTCTCGGCGCTCACATAGGCGCGCTTGTTGTATTCGTCATTGCTCATGGCCGAGCGCACCTGGCTGGCGTCCGCCACCTTCACATAGGTGATGGAGCAGGGCACCGCCTTGTTCTTGTAGGCCGGCTGCACCGTGGCGTATTCCGTGCGCACGGTGATGGTGTCGTCTTCATAATAGGTCCAGTCGAACTTGCTGGGCGTCGCGTCCTTGTCGGTGGGCGTCCAGGTCCTGGCGGAGGAGCTGTACTGCAGCAGCTTCGTCTGGGCCGTGCCGTAGGACAGCACCGTCTCGTCCGTCAGCGCCTTCTCGCCGGACACCGTGCGCCAGTTGGCCTCGATGGACTTGCTGCCGGGCACGGTCTGGTCCAGGTCCAGCACCTTGCGGGGCGCCTCGGTGGGCGCCGCCGTGGCCAGCTCGGCCAGGGAGAGGCCCGTGCCGCCCACCGTCAGGCAGGCCGCCAGGCCCAGCGCCGCGATCGCTCTCATCATCTTCATCGGTCAGGGCTCCTTTCAGCTCCAAAGGGATCGTCTCATGCCGGCAGCGCGTCCGGGTCGGACGTGATGGTCAGCACCGCGATGTAGTACAGCAGCAGCTCGGAGCTCTCCAGCGCGAAGCTGCTCGGATACATCAGCGTGACCGCCAGCATCATGTTCGAGGCCAGGAACATGATCATACCCACCCGCAGCCGGCTCCCGACCGGCAGGGCCGAGGCCAGCAGCAGGCTGAAGGTCACGATATACACCGCGCCGTAGGTCAGCATGCTCTATGGCAGCAGCGACCGCTCGCGGAACACCAGCACCAGCAGCACAGCCGCCAGCGCGCAGCCCGCGAGCAGATGGGAGGCCGAGGGCTTTTTCGTCCGGCAGCAGCCCGCGGCCAGCAGCACATGGCCCACCGCGTAGCACAGCATGCCGAGGCCCATGTGCAGGTTGATCGCCGTGTTCGCCACCATATAGCACAGCATGGCGAAGAAGGTCATCTGCTGCATCGGCGCGCGGTGCTTCCTCCAAAGCCAGGCCGCCAGGATCGTGACAGGCAGGCCTGCCAGGGCCTTCATCACCACCAGCGCGGTCAGCTCCGGCGCGTCCGTCAGGCCCACCAGCACCTGCCGCAGCGCGAAGAGGATCAGCGTGGCCACGATGGTGCGGGACACGGGCAGCCAGTGCCTGCCCACCTCGCGCTCATCGCCGCTGCGCGAGCGCACCAGCAGCAGGCCCAGCAGCGCCGTGAGGGGCACCAGAAAAGTCAGCTCCCCGCTGAGAGACAGGGTCTCGATGTCGGCGGCGGTGAACAGGGTGAAGGTGTTCAGCAGCACCACCAGCAGCGACAGGCGGAACAGCCGGATGCGGCTCAGCTGGTGGCGCGCACTGTGGATGCTCAGGCCCGTCATCAGGCCATAGATCACCAGGCTGCTGGCCTGGTAGCCCTTCTCGCCCCAGCCCAGGTATTCCGACACGCGCTGCAGCGTGCGGTCGTTCAGGTGCACCGAGGCATAGCGCCCCGCGGTATCCACCAGCGTGAGCAGCCCCGGGATACACAGGCTGGCCGACATCGCCGCCGCGATCCACAGGATCACGCGCCCCACCTTGCGGTAGGAGCAGCTGTCGTCGATCCTGTGGCGCACCAGCCGCTTGATGCCCACCACCAGCGCGTAGAGCAGCAGCAGCGCGCCGCTGGCCAGGTAGGGGATCATGACGGAGGCCGCCACCGCGTTGGTCATCATCTGGCCATACTCAGACTTGGAGGTGCCGGCGAACAGGTCGCGGAAGGCGCCGCCCGCCTCGCCGCGGTACAGCGGCACCTGGCTCGTACCGTTCAGCGCCACCGTCGCCTGCAGCGTCTCATCGTCCGGCACGGTCATCACCAGCTCCTCGCCCTCATACAGGGTGAGGATGTTGGTGGTCGAGGTCGGGTCGCCCACGTTGCTCAGCTCCACATGGTCGGCGCCCACTCGGACCTGGGTCTCGGGCTTCGTGCCCCGCACGGTCACCGTGTAGTCATAGCCGTCCGGCAGGCTGATATAGTAGGTCTGCCCCATGCGCACCACGGCCACGCGGTCGTCCGCCTCCGTGCTGTCATACACACGGAAGCCCCCGTCCTCGTCGAGGTCCGCGTCCACCAGGATCTGGATGTCCTCCCCGGCCACGATCACGCGGTCGAAGTCGTCTCCCGCGCTGAAGAGCAGCTCGCTGTCGTCGGTCGAGAGCATCCACGCGAGATACTCCTCGGAGAAATGCTCGTGCGCCAGATACATACCGGAGGTCAGCAGCTCATACCACACGGTGCTGCCGCCCGTGCCGGTCAGCGAGCTCACCGTGTCCGTCACGCCCGCGCTCATCAGGCCCACCAGGTCGTCCTGGAAGCTCCGGAAGGCGGTCAGGTCCAGGCCCTTGTCCGCCAGCACCGACATCATCGCGCCGGCGCGTTCCAGCACGCTGCCCTAAGTGGTCCAGGCGGCGATCACCGCGTCCTGGAAGTCGAGGGCATAGGTCTCCCGGTCCGGGATGCACTCATACAGCAGCCCCAGGATACGGGCGAGCAGGCCGTTGCGCTCCGGGATCTCATAGAAGTCGTCCTCGCTCCCCATGTAGGAGGCATAGACCTTCGCGGCCGCCCGTGCCTTGGGCACATAGGTCGCGTCCGTCTCCCAGGAGGTGATATACATGGTGATGCCATGCTTGCCATAGCCCCATTCGGCGAAGGGGATCTTCGGCACCGGGTCGAAGCTGCCGCAGATGTTGTACACCTGCGGGTAGGCCTTCGGCTCCAGCGTGGTGTTCGGTGTGCCGAAGGTATACACGAAGATGTCGTCCGGATCGAAGCGGTCGCTGCCCAGCAGGCTCTCGCTGAGCAGGTTGCTCACCGCGGCGGCGCGGCTGAAGCCGGTCACCCACACCTTCACGCGCTCGCCTTCCAGCCTTGTATCGATATAGGAAAGGATGCGCTGATAGACCATCGCCGCCGCGCTGCCGAAGCCGGCATGCTCGGTGGTATCGGCCACCGTGAAGTTGCTCAGCCATTCGTCGCCGTAGCCCTGGCCGCACACGGGCACAGCCAGGAGCACATAGGCGCCGCGCTCGTCCTCCCGGCGGCAGGCCGCGATGCCGTTCGAGATCGTGCTGCCCGTGGGCTCCTCGCTGTAGCCGTAGCCCTGATAGTCCTCAAAGCCGGCCTTCTCGAAGAAGCTCTTCAGGTAATGGTCGCTCTCGCTCAGGTCCACGTTCTCATCGCGGAAGGCCGCCATCGCCATCACCAGCGAAGCCTGGGCGATCTCGTGCTGGTACTGGTCCGACGAGGCGTCGAACCAGTCGTCATCGAAGGTCATGCCCACCTGCCGGAGCACACACCCGATCGTGGACGGGAACTGCACCTCCAGCTGCCGTTCCTCGGCCCCGGCCAGCCCGCAGGCGAGCAGCAGGGCGATGAGCAGGGCCAGCGCTCCGGCGATATGCCGCGTCTTCATCATCGTTCACCTCATGGGAGAAAGGGGCCGTGTCACAGCTCCGTCTGGTCGAAGGTCAGCTCCAGCTCGTTCCGGCCGTCCTGCCACAGGCGCTCCAGGTCGTAATAGGCGCGCTCCTCCACATGGAACACATGCACCAGGATGGAGCCGTAGTCCAGCACGGCCCAGCGGGCCTCGTTCACGCCCTCCGCGCGGCGGGGCTCGATGCCCTGCTCCTTCAGCCGGTCCTCGATCTCGCCCACCAGCGCGTGCACCTGGGTGGTGCTGCGGCCGCTGGCGATGACCATCGCGTCGCAGATGGGGGTCATCGCGCGCACGTCCAGCGCCATGATGTCGCGGGCCTTCTTGTCATACAGGATCTGGCAGATCTTGCGCACCAGCGCCTCGTCCTCCATGGGACGGGCGGTCATTTCTTCGGTCGTCATCTTTCTTCCTCCGTCAGTTCGCGTTCCCCTGCTCCCTCAGCCAGGCCAGGGTCTCCAGGGTCTGGGGATGCACCTTCTTGCTGCCCTTGGCCACATGCTCGGCGGTGCCCTCCATGCTGCAGAGCATCGCCTTCTCCAGCGACAGGGTCGAGAGCATGCGCACCTTGTCCAGCAGGGGGTAGCTCTCACGGGTGGGCTCGGTCTTGTCGGCCAGGTAGACCACCATGTCCAACCGGGTCATGCCGGGGCAGCCGGTGGTGTGCCGGGCGATGGCCTGCAGGATCGCTGGGTCCGTCACGCCATAGTGCTCCCGGGCCAGCCACGCGCCCGCGATGGAATGCAGCAGGTTGCCGCTGGCGATGATCTACGCGTCGCCGGTCAGGGCGTTCTCCTCGCTGATGCGCTGCATCTCCTTCAGGGGTAGGCACTTGGCGCAGTCGTGCAGCAGGCCCGCCAGCTCCGCCTTGTGCATGTCCACATGATGGATGCGCGCCAGGGTGCGGGCTGTGGAGGCCACCGCCAGCGTGTGCGCGAAGCGCTTGGCCGAGAGCGCGCAGAAGAGCTGCTTCATCCAGCCCCGGGCCTCCGGCACGCGGGACGCGGCGCCATACAGGCCCATCACGCAGCAATATTCACGCACGGGCACCGGCAGCAGCGGCGTGGGCTCGTCCCTGAGCACCGCCGCGCGGACCTCGGTGCTGGAGACCTCCAGCAGGTCCATGTCCACCGACTGGAAGCGGCCGCCCATGGCCGTCAGCCTGCGGCGCTCCGCGTCCAGCTCCGCGGGCGTGGCGCGGCAGGTGCGCGGGCACACCAGGAAGGTGCACTGCTTGAGCACCGTCTAAAAGCAGCGCCAGTTGTGCAGCTCCATCAGCGTGTCCGAGCCGATGATATAATACAGCTCCGCCTTGGGGAACTGCTCCCGCATGACCGAGAGCGTATCCACCGTGTAGGTGGTGCCGCTGCGGTCCAGCTCGATCCTGCAGGGCTCCAGCCCCGGCTCCTGGGCCACCGCGGCGCAGAGCATATACCACCTGTCCAGCGCCGAGGCCACACCCGTCTTGTGCGGCGGCACGCCGCTGGGCAGCATCAGCACGTGGTCCAGCTTCGCCGAGGCCATCGCCGCCTTCGCCATCCCGATATGGCCCATATGGACCGGGTCGAGGGTCCCGCCCATGATCCCGATGCGCTCCTTGGCCATCCGATCCCCTCCGTGATCCGTCTTTGTTCCCATTCTCCATTATATACGATTTTCCATGCGGATGCAATCCGGCCGGCGCAAATGAAAAGGCGCCGCCATATGGATGGCCATACGGCGGCGCCCCGGTCGCGTCTTCAGATCACACCAGCTGCTGCCGGAAGATCTCCAGCGCGCGGTCGATCGTCTCGTAGGAGATGTTCAGTGGGGGCAGGAAGCGCACCTTCTCGTGGGCGGTGAGCACCATGAGGCCGGCCTTCAGGCAGGAGGCGGCCATCTCGCCGGCGGGCTTCTCGGTCAGCACGCCGATCATCAGGCCCATGCCCGTCACGGCCTTCACGCCCGGGAAGGTGAGCAGCTTCTCACGGATGTAGTCGCCCTTCGCAGTCACCTCGGCCATCAGCTCATCGGTCAGGCGGCCCATCACATGCACGGCCGCGGCCGCGCACAGCGGGTTGCCGCCGAAGGTGGAGCCGTGGTCGCCCTTGCCCAGCACGCTCTCGCAGCGCGCGCCCAGCAGGCAGGCGCCCATGGGCAGGCCGCCCGCCAGGCCCTTGGCGGTGGACACCACGTCCGGCTCGATGCCGTAATGCATATAGGCATACAGCTTGCCGGTGCGGCCGTTGCCGGTCTGCACCTCGTCCACCATCAGCAGCACGTCATAGCGGCGGCAGAGCGCCTCGGCCCCGCGCACGAACTCGGGATCCATCACGCACACGCCGCCCTCGCCCTGGATCATCTCCATCAGCAGGCCGCAGACCTTGCCGGAGGAGAGCAGCCCCTCCAGCTCACCAAGGTCGCCGGGCGCGCAGTAGGCGAAGCCCTCCGGGAAGGGCCCGAAGTGCTCGTGGAACTTGTCCTGGCCCGTGGCCGCCAGCGTGGCGATGGTGCGGCCGTGGAAGCTGTTCTTCAGCGTCACGATGGTGGAACGGCCGGTCGCCTCGCCATACTTGCGGGCCACCTTCAGCGCGCACTCGTTGGCCTCGGCGCCGCTGTTGCCGAAGAAGACCTTCTTCATGCCGGTGCGCTCGCAGAGGATGCGCGCCAGCTCGGCCTGGGGCGCGGAGTAATACAGGTTCGACACATGGCCCATGGTGTGCAGCTGGGCCTCCACGGCAGCCACCCACTCGGGGTCGCAGGCGCCGAAGCAGGTCACGCCGATGCCGGAGCCCAGGTCGATCAGCTCGCGGCCCTCCTCATCGGTATAGACCGCGCCGCGGCCCGTCTTCAGCGCGGTATCGAAGCGGCCATAGGTCCCGGCCACATACTTCTTGTCTGCTTCTCTCGTATCCATCATTTGGTGAACTCCTTCTTGAACAGGGTGCCGGCGCCCTCATCCGTCAGCAGCTCGATGAGCAGCGCGTGGGGCACACGGCCGTCGATGATGAAGACCTTGCGCACACCCTCGCGGATGGCGCGGCACACGCACTCGATCTTCGGGATCATGCCGCCGGAGATGACGCCGTCATCCTTCAGCCGCTCGGCCTGGTCCGCGGTGAGGCGGCGGATGAGGGAGGTGGGATCGGCGGGGTCGCGCAGCAGACCGGGCGTGTCGGTCATCGAGACCAGCGTCTCAGCATGCAGGGCCGCGGCGATCTCGGCCGCGGCGGTGTCGGCGTTGATGTTATAGACATGGCCGCTCTTGTCGCAGCCCAGGGTGCTCACGACGGGGATGTAGCCCTTGTCCAGCAGGTCCAGGATGGGCTGCGGATCGATGGAGACGATGTCGCCCACATAGCCCAGGCGCTCGTCCTTCATCTTCGCCTCGATGAGGCCGCCGTCCATGCCGCAGATGCCCATCGCGCGGCCGTCCAAGAAGTCCAGCTTGGCCACCAGGCTCTTGTTGATCTTGCCGGCCAGGATCATCTGCACGATCTCGCTGGTCTCCTCATCGGTCACGCGCAGGCCGTCCACGAAGCGGGACTCCTTGCCCACGCGCTTGAGCATGGCGCTGATCTCGGGGCCGCCGCCATGCACAAGCACCATCCGCACGCCGATGAGCGAGAGCAGCACCATGTCGCGCATGACGTCGTGCTTCAGCTCATCGTTGATCATGGCGTTGCCGCCATACTTGACCACGACCACCTTGCCGTAGTACTTCTGGATATAAGGAAGGGCCTCGACCAGCACCTGGGCGCGGTCCGCGTTGTTCATGTCCATGGATCTGTACTCCTCCATCAGGTGCGATAATCGCCGTTGATCTTCACATAGTCATAGGTCAGGTCACAGCCCCAGGCCGTGGCGGAGGCGTCGCCGTCGCGCAGGGTGATGACCACGTCCACGTCGGCCTCCAGCAGGATCTGCTTGGCGTCCTCCTCCGAGAAGGGCAGGCTGGCGCCCATCGAGCACACCTGGATCGATCCCTTGGCGGAGCGGAAGCTCACATCCACGGCCTTCACATCGATGTCCGCGCCGGAATAGCCCAGGGCGCAGAGCACGCGGCCCCAGTTGGCGTCGGCGCCGAAGATGGCGGCCTTCAGCAGCGAGGAGCAGACCACCGACTTCGCGGCCAGCTTGGCGTCACGCACGGTCTTGCCGCCGGTCACATAGCAGGTGAGCAGGTGGGAGGCGCCCTCGCCGTCCTTGGCGATCATGCGGCAGAGCGTGGTGGTCACCTCGTTCAGCGCCGCGCGGAAGGCCTCGAACGCCGGGCCCTCGCTGTCGATGACGGCGTTGCCGGCCAGGCCGTTCGCTATGATGGACACCGTATCGTTGGTGGAGGTATCGCCGTCCACCGAGACCATGTTGAAGGTATCCTTCACGTCGGCGTCCAGCGCCTTCTTCAGCATGGCGGAGGAGATGGCGCAGTCGGTGGTGAGGAACACCAGCATGGTGGCCAAGTTCGGATGGATCATGCCGCTGCCCTTGGCGATGCCGCCCAGCCGGCACTCATGGCCGTCCACGGTGAAGCGGACCGCCACCTCCTTCAGGCGGGTGTCGGTGGTCATGATGCCCTCGGCGGCCTCGGCGCTGCCGTGCTCATGCACCGCGGCGACCAGCTCGGCCATGCCCGCGGCGATGGGCTCGATGGGCAGCGGCTGGCCGATGACGCCGGTGGAGGCCACGATGACGTCCTGGGCCCTGAGGCCGGTGGCGGCGGCGGCCAGGTCGCACATCTTCTGCGCGATCTCCTCGCCGTCGGCGTTGCAGGTGTTGGCGTTGCCGCTGTTGCAGATGGCCAGCTGGGCCACGCCGTCGGCGATGTTGCGCTGGGTCACATAGATGGGCGCGCCCTTCACCAGGTTGGAGGTATAGACCGCGGCGGCCGCGGCGGGCACATCGCTCACGATCATGCTCAGGTCACGCTTGGCGCGGTTCTTGCGGATGCCGCAATGGATGCCGCCCGCGCGGAAGCCCTTCGCGGCGCACACGCCGCCGGAGATATGTTCCATCTTTTCCGTTCCTTCTTTCATCTTACAGTGCCAGTCCCAGGCAGGGGTCGCAGCCCAGCATCAGGTCGAGGCATCCGACCGCGGCGCTGGAGGAGCCCTTACCCAGGTTATCGAAGCGGCTCACCAGCAGGATCCGGTCATCGTTGCCGGTCACCGCCAGCTGCATGCTGTCCTTGCCGGAGAGCGTGTTGGAGCCGATGAAGCCGCCCATGGCCGCTGTCTCGTCGGCATCCATCACATGGATGACGGGGCTGTCCGCGTAGTGCTCGGTCAGCGCGGCGCGCAGCTCCTCCACGGGGTGGTCGCCGCAGCGCAGCTGCCCGCGGAACAGGGGCACGGTGACCTCCATGCCGCTGTAGAAATCGCTCACGATGGGGCAGAAGATGGGCGGCGTATCCAAGCCCGTCACATGCCGCATCTCGGGCAGATGCTTGTGCTGCTGGGTGATGCCGTACTGCCGGGGGCTGTCCAGCTCAGGGTCGCGGCCCTCCGCCTCATACTGGGCGATCATCTTCTTGCCGCCGCCGGAATAGCCGGTCAGCGAGAAGCAGGTGAGCTGCGCCTCCTTCGGGATGAGGCCCCGCGCCACGAGCGGCGCCACCGTGGAGATGAAGCCGCTGGCATGGCAGCCGGGCACGGCCACGCGGGTGCCCTGGACGATCGCCTGGCGGTGCGCGGGCGAGAGCTCAGGGAAGCCGTAGGCCCAGCCCGGCGCGGTGCGGTGCGCCGTGGAGGTATCCAGGATGCGCACCCGGCTGCCCTCGGCCAGCTGCACCGACTCGCGCGAGGCGGCGTCCGGCAGGCAGAGGATGGCGATATCGGCCTCATGCAGGCATTCGCGTCGGGAGGCGGGATCCTTGCGTCGCTCCTCCGGGAGCGCGAGGACCGTCACATCGGCACGGTCCGCCAGCCGCTCGTAGATGCGCAGGCCGGTCGTGCCGTCCTTGCCGTCGATGAAGACCTTCACTGCCATCGGTAGGGTACCTCCTTGTATCCATGCGGTGTGCATAAATATGCACTCATTATACACGTTGTGCGGGGTTCGTCAAGAGGGGTATGCGATCGGATCGCATGACGAGGGGCCTGACGGGGAGTTCTCGGGATCGTGTGTCTTGTCCTTTGTAGGGGCGAGCTTGCGAGCCCGCCCTTTCTTATCGGACAGCAGCCCTGTCGGGGGTGGGCGTACTTTTCGCGCGGCGAAAAGTACCAAAAGCCGCCCGCACCCACCTTTCGGCGGGTTGCGGACCTCCCCTGCTGACAAGCAAGTT
>R28__coassemble_478_pt1 | contig 16465 bp, 17 predicted proteins | sample R28__metabat2_low_PE_026 | metagenome-assembled genome bin R28
AAGTACCAAAAGCCGCCGGCACCCACCTTTCGGTGGGTTCCGGACCTCCCCTGCTCCCAAGCGCGTTGGTCGAGCGGCGGGCAGGCTTGACTTTCCCTCGACCTTGACCTGTCGCCGGGGCGGCCCTGGTCACGAAGGATCCCCTGAATTTCCGCTGACGCGGAAGGGATCCTTCGTGAAAGGGCCGCGCTGCCCCCTCGACGTCCGTTCGCCCGCCGCGGCGGCATGGGCCGCGCCTGAGGGCGCGGAGGGATCGGCGGCCGCGTTTCAAAGGCTCCCTTCTCGAGGGAGCTGTCAGCCGCGAAGCGGTTGACTGAAGGAGCTGACGGCGCCGCTTTACGGATCGAGTTGCATCGTAGGCTTGATCTGCCGAAAATTTCTTAAGTTGACAGCGTTGTTTTGGATCTCCGTTGATATATGTCGGTCAATATTTGATGATGGTATCCATCTTCCCCCCTCTTGCGCCTTGTGATACAATAGCACCATACAGCCCCACAGAAAGGAGGCGATCGGGATGGGCAGGCTCGGAGCGTATCTGCGGGAGCATGGCGCGCGGTGGACGGCGCGGCGGCTGATGGAGAAGGTCGGCGAGCGCTGCTTCGGCACGCTGGACCGCGGCCCGCTGCTCGATCCCGGTCAGCCGGAGGGACCGATGCCGGAGGCGGGGCTCATCTCGGTGGTCGTCCCGGTGTATAACACGCAGCCGGAGCTGCTGCGGGAACTGGCCGCCTCGCTCACGGCGCAGTGGTACACCGACTGGGAGGCCTGCCTCTATGACGGCGGCAGCTCCCGGGCCGATACGCTGGAGGCGCTCGCGGACATTGCCCGGGCGGAGCCGCGCATCCGCGCGTGCACCGGCGGCGCCAATGAGGGCATCAGCGGCAACACGAACAGGGCCATCGCCATGAGCCGCGGCGGCGCCATGGCCTTCTGCGACCACGACGACCTGCTGTCCCCCGACGCCCTGTGGCGCGTGGCGGAACGGCTGGCCCAGGGCGCGGACATGGTCTATTCCGATGAGGACCGCCTGGTGGGCCGTCATCACACCGACGCGCACCTGAAGCCGGACTACTGCCCGGACGACCTGTGCTGCGCCAATTACCTCTGCCACCTCACGGTCATCCGGCGGGAGCTGGTGGAGGCGGTGGGCGGGCTGCGCTCCGGCTTCGACGGCAGCCAGGACCACGACCTGGCGCTGCGCTGCGCCGAGCGCGCCGGCACGATCGCCCATGTGCCGCGCGTCCTCTATCACTGGCGGGTGGTGGGCACCAGCATGAGCCATCAAAAGCTGCGGCAGTGCCGCGAGGCCTCGGCCCGGGCGGTGGCGGAGCACATGGCGCGGATCGGCCTGCCGGGCACCGCGGAGGTGCATGGCGATGTCGTGCGCCCCATCTGGCCCGTGACCGGCGAGCCCACGGTGGAGCTGCTCCTGCTCTCGGAACGCCCGGAGCAGCAGGAGGCCTCCCGCGCCGCCTGGGAGCGGGACGGCTGGCCGCGGCTGCGCTGCACCCCTGTGACCGATCGCGCCGCGCTCGACCGGGCCGCTCTGGCCTCCTCCGCCGAGCTGCTGCTGCTGTGGGACGCGTCCATCCTGCCGGAGGGCTCCGGCGCGCTGCGGGAGCTGGTCTCCCTGGCCCAGCGCCCCGGCACCGCCGCGGTGTCGCCCTTGGTCACCGACCGGCGCGGCCGGATCGTCCACGCGGGCTACGCGCTGATGGCGGACGGCCGCGTGCTGCCCCGGGACCGCGGGCTCCTGTACCGGGCCGGCGGCCGCGCGATGGTGGAGGCGCGCATCCACGATGTGGCGGCGGTCAGTGCCCGCTGCTGCCTGCTGCGGCGGGAGGTCTTCCGGCCCCTCGGCGGGCTCGGCGACGCGGCCTGGTGCCTGTCGTTGGAAGGCCATTGCGTGGTGGACCCCTGGGCCCGGGCCACGGCGGAGCGGCCCTTCCGCGACGCGGAGCGCCTCCCCTCCCCTGTGCCCGACCCCTGTCTGAGCCCCTGGTATACGAACGGCCGCGCACCGGCCGGGAAAGCGAGGCGCCCCTGATGCTCCTGACCCAGTCGATCGCCGAAAAGGCCCTGGCCGCGCTGCCGGGCGATATCGGCCTGTATGTGAAGGACACCGCCACCGGCGAGACCGTGGCCGTGAACGCCGCGAAGAGCGTGGAGGCCGCCAGCGTCATCAAGCTGTGGGTGATGGCCGAGGCCTTCCGTCAGCGGGAGGCGGGGCTGCTCTCCTTTGAGGAGCCGGTCGCCATCCGCCCGGAGGACCGCCTGCCCAGCTGCGGCGCGATCAGCTATCTGCACGAGGGCATCGTGCTGCCCGTGGGCGACCTGATCACGCTGATGATCATCCTCTCCGACAACACCGCCACCAACCTGCTCATCGACCGGCTGGGGATGGACGCCATCCGCGCCGAGATCCGGCGGCAGGGCATGCGCGGCACCTTCCTGCGCCGCAAGCTGTTCCAGCCGGAGCTGGCGCGGCAGGGCATCATCAACGAGGTCTCGGCGGAGGACTGCGCCGTGTTCCTGGAGCGGCTGAGGCTGGGGCAGCTGGTGAGCCCCGCGGCTGACCGCGAGATGCTCCGTGTCCTGGGCGACCAGCGGCTGAACGGCAAGCTGCCCTTCCACCTGCACAGCCGGGACATCGCCTGCGCCCACAAGACCGGGGAGGATGACGGCATCACGCATGACGTGGGCATCATCCATGCCGCGAGCGACAGGATCTTCTGCTTCGTGAGCCAGGGGACCGAGGTGCCCCGGGCCGAGCGCTGCCTGCAGGACTTGGCCGCGCTGGCGGCGGATATCATGATATAAAAAAAGGAGGCCGTCGCATGGCCGATCAGCTGCGCTGCCTGGGGTTCGACTTCAGCGAGCCCGGCAGTCTGGAGGCGTTCTTTGAGAAGCACTGGGCCGGCAAGGCCGTGATCGACATGGCCGAGGGCGTCTATCTGCGCCTGACGTGCGGCCGCCAGATCGTCTGCATCCTCTCGGTGGACCCGGAGACGCAGGAGGTGCTGGACTGGGACATGCACTTCATGGACGGTGAGGCCGTGGGCTGCTCCTTCGTGGAGGATCTGGCGCTGGATGAGGCCGGGCAGTCCGGCACGCTGCGCCTGTGCCTGGATCCCGCCGGGGTCGAGCTGCCGGTCATCGTCTCGGCGCCGATGCTTGCCCCCTGGAGCGACCGGGAGCCCGGCAGCCCCGGTCTGGCCCGGCTCGCGGCCTATGCCGAGGAGCTCACCCTCCCGGAGGAGATCGCCGAGGACCTGACCGTGGACGAGGAGGCCTGCGCCATGGAGCTCCGCGCCCATGTGGTCTCGGCCGAGCGCTTCCTGTGCCCGGATACCGGACGCCGGCCCTGGCTTCTGCGCGTCACCTGCCGGGGCGTCGCGCTGCCGCTCCTCTGCGCCGAAGAGCAGCTCACGCGGCTGCCCTCCGCCGGGCAGGCCGTGTCCGCCCGCTGCGTGATGACCGCCCTGGTCGAGAGCGGAACGAGCGCGGGGTGAGCGATGTCCGGGCATCGAAAAAGCTCCCGCTTCATCAGCGGGAGCTTTTTCGTTCGTCTCAGTTGATCTGCTCCTTCAGGACCCTCATCAGCTCGCCCAGGTCGATCGGCTTGGCGATATGGTCGTTCATGCCCGCGGATAGGGCGTCCTTCCGGTCCTCCTCGAAGGCGTTGGCCGTCATGGCCACGATCGGGATGCCGGCCTTGAAGGGATCGTCCATGGAGCGGATGCGCCGGGCCGCGCCGTAGCCGTCCAGGTTCGGCATCTGCACGTCCATCAGGATCAGGTCGTAATACCCGGCGGGGGCCTTAGCCAGCTTGTCCACGCAGATGACGTCGTCCTCCGCGCGCTCCACCTTCACGCCGGTCTCCTCCAGGATCTATGTCGCGATCTACGCGTTCAGGTCATTGTCCTCCGCCAGCAGGATCCGGCTCCGGCTCAGGTCCAGCGTGATGTCCGCGATCGACTCGGTCCTGTGCAGCGCGCTCTATGACGAGATCCCGTGGTAGAGCCGCACCACGAAGGTCGTTCCCTGCCCGAGCTTCGACGTCACGCCGATCGTCCCGCCCATCAGGTCGACCAGCTTCTTGACGATGGGCATGCCCAGGCCCGTGCCCTGGATCTTGCTCTCGGTGGCCGAGGTCCCCCGGGTGAACTCTTCAAACAGGTGCGGCAGATACTCCTCCGACATGCCGATGCCCGTGTCCGTCACGGTCGTCTGGTACAGGGCATAGCCGGGCCTGTCCGAGGGGATCTCCCGGAGCGACATGTCCACGCTCCCGCCCGCCGGGGTGTACTTGAACGCGTTGGAGAGCAGGTTCAGGAAGATCTACTGCAGCTTGAGCCCGTCGCAGGTCACATAGCGGCTCTGCACATCCAGCGATCGGGTGAACCTCAGGCCCTTCGCCGCCATCTGGGCCTCAAAGGCCGCGAAGATGGCGTCGTTCATGGTGTAGGCGTCCCAGGTCGTTTCGTCCAGGACCATGGTGCCGCTCTCGATCCGGGCCATCTCCAGCACATCGTTGATGAGCTCCAGCAGGAACTCGCCCGAGCTCCTGATCTTCTTCATGTAGTCCGCGAGCTTGTCCGGCTCGCCCATGTGCTTCTCCATCAGCGTGGTGTAGCCGATGATGGCGTTCATGGGCGTGCGGATATCGTGCGACATGTTGAACAGGAAGGTCGTCTTGGCGCGGCTGGCCGCGTCCGCGCGGTCGACCTCCTCGCGCAGGCGCTGCTCCTCCTTGGCCTGCTCCACCCGCTCGGTCACGTCCTTGTAGCCCATGACGATGCGGCTCAGGTCCGTATCATCGGCGCGGGAGATCGTCATCTGCACATATTCCATCACGTGCCGCTCGTTGTAGCGCCGGAAGATGATGCTGTAGATCCTCTCGTCGGCGATCCGCTGCCGGATGCGCGGCTCCGAGCATTCGCGCAGATACGTCTCGCGGTCCTCGGGCAGGACATAGCGGTCGGCAAACTCGCGGATCGTGGTCTCATAGTCCATGCTGCCCTCAAAGGCGTACCGCATGCTCCTTGAGACCTCGTTGTTGAGGGAATAGGGCAGCATCCTCTTCATCTCAAGGTCGATCAGGTAGATGGAATTGTATTCCTCGCTCAGGCCGCGGATGACCTGCGCGGCACGGCGGTCCCGCTCCGCGCGCAGGTTCTTGTCGGTGGAATCGTCCACGAACACGCAGAACACGTTCCCATAGCGCTCGGTGTGCACCAGATGGCCGTAGTCCATGATCCAGCGGACGCTGCCGTCGGCGCGCCGGATCCTGTATTCCACATAGTCCAGGTCCTGGTCGCTGTGGTCGATGCATTCGCGGATGGTCTTCTCGCTCTTTTCATAATCCGCCGGGTGTACGAAGCCGCGGAAGGTGCCGCCGGTCATCTTGTCGAACTGCTCCCGGCTCTCATAGCCGCAGATGCGGAGCATGTGCCTGTTGACATAGAGGATCTCCTCATCCCCGTAGGCCTTGTAGATAAAGAAGCCTCCGGGCAGATGGTCGGCGACCTGGATGATGGCCGGAAGGGTCTCCTCATTCAGGGGCAGCTCCTCCACCTGATATCCGCTGAAGTCAGAAAAAGCTCCGTCCATGTTCTCCACAGCGCTGTCCCCCTCACGATGGCGCCCGCCCGCAAAACGCGCGGCGCAGACGCGGGCCGTCCCGCACACACCTGCTCAGTATGATATTACAGCAAAAGGCCGGCAGAATCAACGGATGAGCGCAAAAAAGTTCGGCGAAGCGCAAGCTGTCGCCGATATCGTCACCGGGGCCGTCCATGGTCTGGCGGCTCCTTCCGCGGAGGCCGATGTATACCGGCGCTCCGACCGATGCGGAGTCCATCTTTCCACATCTGTTCACTTCTTGAGAATGTCTACGATCTTCGCAAAGTCCTCCTTGGCCTCACGGTAATACGGCAGCATGGGATAGCAGTGGATCATGCCGGGGCGCGTGGTGATGGTGTAGGGCACACCGCCGCGCTCACAGGCGTCGATGAAGTTCCGCTTCGCGCCGTAGAGCACCTCGTCCTCGCTCCAGTAGAAGTGGATGTCCGGCGTGCCGGACAGGTCGCCCTTGGAGATGTGGATCATATACTCCGGAACGTCCTCGTTCCCATGCTTCTCGAACTTCACGACCTTTTCCATGAAGGCGTAGTCGACCATCATGTCCTTCGCGTTGTTGCGCTGCATGATGGCGCGCTCCTCGTCGTTCCACGGCACCTCGCCGGGAGACACCGCCACGATGTGCCTGGGCTGGGGCAGCCTCCTGCCCATGGCATTGTTGTGCGCCGCCACGCCCAGCGCCAGCGCCCCGCCGGAGGAGAAGCCGCAGGTGCTCACGTTCCCAGTGCCATAGATCTGCAGCATCTGCCGGTAGCACTCCTGCGCCATCTCAAAGGCCTCGGTGATGCAGTGATCCGTGCACAGCGGATAGATGGGGAACCACACATCGCAGCCCGTCCCCCGCACCAGCTGCGCGATGACATCCACATCGCCCTTGTCCGGGCCGATCATCATGCCGCCGCCGAAGAAATACAGGATGCCGCGCGGCGCGGGCGCTTCGTCCTTCTGCGCCACCAGCACCTGATACCCCAGCACACGATGCTCCCGGTAGACGGCTTTCCTGTCCTTGGGCATATAGAAGCCGCGGGACCTGTTCATCTTGCGGATCTCCCACAGGAACTCCTCCTCCGGAAGGGAGTACTTCTTCTTGATCCCAGACAGCTTCAAGCCCAAGTTGATGGCCTTTGCGATCACGCTCATCCCGATCTCCTCCGTTCCCTGTCTTTATCTTAATAAGATCGGTAAAGGTCTCGCCCGCTGCGGCGGGCGACCAGAGGGCTTTCCGATCGCCCTCTGGACTGCTTCGGATCCCCGTTGGTATATGTCTTGTTCTATGTTGAAGATAGGATCACGCCTGCCAGCCTTCGATGGCCGCCCGGCACACGCGGTCGATCTCCTCCCGCGCCGCGCGGCATTCCTTCGGGTACCGCTTCTCGACCTCCCACATCCTGCCGAACAGGAGCTGGGAGCCGAAGGGAAGCAGCGCCTTCACCATGCCCTGCGGGAACTGATAATGGGAGCAGACCGGGAAGACATGGATGTCGATGCCGTAGGCATAGTCCGCGTCCCGCAGGCGCTTCTCCAGCCGCCGGGCCATGGCGCCGCTGTCGCAGCCCGTGTCCGTATCGGCGCCGAACGCGCAGATGTGGGCATGGGAGCGCTCCACGGGCAGGAGGGTCTCCTCAAAGCCGGGCAGCGACTCATAGAACCTGCACAGGTCGAGGGCGTCCACGAAGTTCTTCTGCCCCTTGCCCATGCGCAGCAGCTGGCCCATCCTCTCGGCGGTGAGGCCTGTGGGGCAGTAGGGCACCTGCTCCCCGTGCCAGGTGAACATGGAGCAGCCCGGCGCCGGCCGCATGCCGATGCTGACGGTGTTGTCCATATAGAAGCCCTCGGTGTTGTAGTCCTCGGTGGCGAAGGCGAGCGCCAGCGTCAGCTCGGGGATATAGCTTGCCGCCGCGAGCGTCACCAGCGCCGTGGTGGAGGCCCCGGCGATGCCGACCCGGGTGCTGCCGTGCCCCAGCAGCCACCGCGCCATGTCCTGGATGCGCTCCAGCGGGAAGTCGTGCCAGCCGTCATAGGGCTTGCCATCCAGCGCCGGGATGAAGGTCGCGGCGTTGCAACCGCTGCCATGCACGAACCTGATGGCGGCCTTGGTGATCGGACCCGCGTCCGTGGCCCCGCCCAGCGCCACGATGACGGTCTTGTCGGTCGCCTTTTTATTGGGCCAGTAATGCCAGCTGAAGCCGCCGTTCTCGATGGTCTCGCTCTTCATAGCGCAGTCGTCTCCTTACGCGTCCTTATACTTATCTCAAATAAGATCGACAGGGGTCTCGTGCCCGCGGTGCCAACATTCCACCTGACTGTGGGCCCAGAGGGCTTTCCGATCCTACCGCGAACTCAGAGCGGCTCGATCCCGCCACTGGCGGCAGCCGCTCTTCGTCCTCCGGACTGCTTCGGATCCCCGTTATCGTATGTTGGTCTTATCAGAGGATAGGGTCATCGTCCGCGGATATCTCTTCGATGTGGAAGTCACAGCGGTCATCGCCCCGGGCCAGCGTACCGCTGCGCCGGAAGCGGATGCCGGGAAGCTGCCCGTAATTGTAGTCGTCTGAATCACAGAAGACGTGCCCCAGCTCCGGCACGCCCTCCTGCAGGCAGTGCGCGTAGTACGGGCACTGCACGATATCCATGCAGAAGGATCTCTTGCCTTCGCGGCAGTTCTCCTGCCGGAACCCTGCCTTTTCACCGAACAGCTTTTTGACGCCGAGCTTGAACACCTTCATGAACAGGGCGCGGCCGGCAGCGTGCGAGGTGACGCGCCCGAACCGTGCCGCGTTCTCCCGGCCCGCCTCCGCCGTGGCGTCCTCTATGATCCGCATGGCGTCCTCCGGGTGCGCGGTCCGCAGCGCGCGATAGACGGCGATCTTCGGAAAGATCATCCTCTCGGTATGGAAGCGGACCCCCTTCGGCTCGCCGGCATACTTCCGGCACAGGCTGTCGAGGTCCCGGTCAGCGGCGTCAAAGATCCGTTCCGCCTTCGCCTGTCCGTATCTCCGCGCTGCGTCCCTGTACTATCGGCATCCGCGATCCAGCTTCATGCTCGTCTTCCCCCTGTTCCGTCCCCGTGGGCAAGGATGCTGCCCGCCTATTGAGTCCTTCCGTGATGTTAGTCATCGCTAACACATGCAGTATAGCACATCTAACTGTCGATCCATAGGGGGATATGAAAATTTTGCGGATCCGGCAGGCCGAAAAGGAGCAGCCGCTCCTGGGAGGAAGCGGCTGCTCCGGGGGATCCTATGCTCCTGCTCACTCCGCGTTGAACAGCGGCTCGAGCACGTCCCGGTGCTCGGTCAGGATGTTCAGCAGCGTGTCGTTCCAGTGGCGGGCGTCCTTCTCGGCGCTGCCGAAGACATAGTCCTCCTGGCCGTAGTCGATGACATCGAAGCCGGGAATGGCCTTGCTGGCGCCGTCCGTGCGGACCTTGGCCGCCGCGGCCAGCGAGAAGGAAGCGCTGCCGTCCTCGTCCAGCGTCACCCAGCCGCTGATGTCCTTGCCGGTGGCCTCGGTCGCGGTGCCGTTGGTCTGCTGGGGCTCGGCGGCCGCCTTGGTGATGTCCTGCACGGCGGTCTCGTCATACTTCGCCACCATCTGGTCCACATACAGGGCCAGGGACTCGCCGAAGATCTAAGAGGGCACATGCCCGCCGTTCCACTGCCACACGATCTCGGCATCGGTGCCGGCGTCCAGCAGAGCGATCTGCAGGTCCAGGGAGTTGAACATGGAGAGGTCGCCCTCGGAGGCGCCCATCATGATGCGCACCCAGGCCGCGCCCTCGGTGTCATCGACACCGATGAAGCTCAGCGGATCGTACAGGGTCACCTGGTCGTTCCCGAAGCGGTCACCGGCATGGATCTCGGCGATGTCCTGGGCATAGGAGGCCAGCAGCTCATCATAGGTGGCGTAGTTCTTGGAGTCGGTGCTGCTGCCCGCGGCCTGGGTGGTGCCGGCATCGGGGGTGCCCACATCCATCGCGTCGCCGGCGCTGTTGGCCGCCACATCCGCGTTGGCAAAGCCGCGGCCGCCGGTCATGCCATCGGGCTTGCCGCCCAGGTCGGCGGGAGCGCCGTCCATACCATCGGGGCCGCCGGTCATGCCGTCCGGCCTGCCGCCCATCCCTCCGGGGCCGCCCATGATGCCGCTCTTGCTGCCGGAGGACGCCGCCGCGTACCGGCCCTCAAGGAAGGCCTGCGCCTTGTCCGTCGTGGTCATGGCGCTCACCTGCTCGTCCGTCAGGGCGTTGCCGTCCGCGTCGAACCAGGTCCAGCCCTCGGCATAGTCCAGGTTTGCCAGATACCAGGTCAGATCCTGCCGGAACTCGGCCATATACAGGTCGAGGTAGGTGCCGTGATAGCCGTTGGTCTCGGGATACTGCTCGGGATCGTACTCGATGGTCAGGGCGATGGTGCTCTCCATGGCGCCGTCGCCATCCAGGTCGAAGCCCACGGCGGACTCCTCCACCGTCAGCTCCTTCGCGTTGATGTAGTCCATGAAGGCCTCAGACAGATACGCCGCCAACTGCTTCTGGAAGGCGGAGCCGAACGCATAGGTGGCGTCCAGCGTATATTCGAAGGCCATCGCCATGTCGGCCTCATACAGGCTGGTGATGGCGCTGTAGGCCACACAGCCCCAGGCCGCGTCGGACAGGTCGACCTCCTCGCCGTTCACGTTCACGGTGGTCACCCATTCGCCGTTCGCGTCCTTATAGACGCCCACCGCGCCGACCTCCTCCTGATAATCATAGAACGCGGGGCTGTTGCCGGTGCAGGCGAACATGGTGGCATGGGCGCCGCCGCCGCTGCCGCCGGTGGTGATCAGCCGATCCACATCGCCGGGCAGGTTGCCCAGCAGCACATTGTACTTGACAAAGCGGGCCGCGGCCTTCTGGTCCACCAGGCAGGAGGGCGCGTCGCCGGTGTAGTAGGTGTTGCCTTCCGCGTCCACCGCCGTGGACTGCTTGCCGCGGTTGCCGCAGGCGATGTTGATGTAGCCCTCGGCGGCATAGGTGGCGGCGGCGGTCGTGTTGGTCGAGCTGCTGTAGCCCGCCGCGCCGGTGTTCAGGATCATTGGCGCGGTGGCCGCGGTGTAGACCTGGCCGTGGGACGAGGTCACCGTCGCCTCATAGTCGATGACAAGCGAGCCCTTCACCGGCTGCTCGCCGTCCGCGGCGGTCACGTCCGCCGTGCCGTCGCCGTCGGTGTCGATGCCGGTCACATACGCGCCGGGCACGCAGACGGACACGCCCTCGTTCTCGGCCAGCTCCGGATACGCCACGGCGGACACCACGGACAGCGTCCAGGCATCCGCGGAGGCGGACCAGGTCCAGGTCTGGTCGGCATCGTTCCTCAGATCCAGGGCCGATTCGATGTATTCCTTGCGGGTCTGCCAGCTCTCCTCCGCCGTCTCCGCGCCCGCGAGGGACACGCAGGACAGGAGCAGCGCCAGCGCCAGCAGCAGGGGCATTGCCTTCTTCAGCATCATGCTTTCCTCCATCTTCACAGACCGGCCTCGGCCGATCGTACCTATGATAGATCCATTTTGTGAATGCCGTGGAGCCCATCTGTGAACGTTTTTAGAAGGATCCTCGGGCTCCCGCTCACTTCAGCAGGCCGATCGCGCCGAGCCAGTCGCTCAGCTCGCGCTCACCGGCGCCGGCGGAGAAGCGGCGGCTCTCCAGCCAGGTGATGCTGTCATCGTCCAGCAGCTGCTGCAGGGTCTTCGCGCTGCTGCCCAGGCCGCTGGACGCGGAGGTGCAGAAGGTCACCATCGTCTTGCCGGAGAAGCTGCCGGCCTCCAGGAAGGTGCGCACGATCTTCGGCGCCTGGCCCCACCAGATGGGATGGGCCACGATCACCGTGTCATACTTCGCCAGGTCGGGCATCTCTCCGGCCATCGCGGGGCGGGCGGCATCGTCGCTGCACTCGATGCTCGTGCGGCTGCCGGCGTCGCTCCAGTCCAGGTCGGCCTCGGTGTAGAGCGTTTCGGGCACGATCTCATACAGGTCGGCGCCGAGCAGCTCCGCCACCTTCTCCGCAAGGGCCATGGTGTTTCCGGTAGCCGAGAAGCAGGCGACCAGGATAGGACTGCCTTCCTCCGCCTGGGCGGTCAGGCCGCAGGCGAGCAGGAGCAGCACGGACAGGATGACGCAGACCGTCTTTTTCATCACAGTTCCTCCTTGACTTGCTTTCCCTCTTTGCCTAAGATGAGTATCAGGGACATCGAAGATATCTTACCACCATGGAGCGTCTTTGGGTACCCAAAGATCCATGGAAAGCACGCGCGGCTCATGCCGCTCATCGTTTGAAAGAAGGAGCCTACGCCTTATGAACACCCTTGATGCCATCCTCACGCGGCGGAGCGTCCGCCATTTCACAGAGCAGCCTGTGCCGGAGGAGACGATCCGCGCCATCCTGAAGGCCGGCATGAGCGGCCCGACCTGCGTGAACGCCCGCGACTGGTCCTTCCTGGTGGTCACCGACCGCGCAAAGCTCTCGGCCATGGCTGACGCCAACGGCCGCCCCGCGGCGCCTCTGCGCGAGGCGGCCTTCGGCATCCTGGTCTGCGGCGACCTGACCCGGGCCTTCCCACCCGCGAAGGACTATTGGGTCGTGGACGGCGCCATCGCCGGGCAGAACATGATCCTTGCCGCGTGGGCGCTGGGGATCGGCAGCGTGTGGCTGGGCACCTGGCCGCAGATGGACCGCGTGAAGGCGCAGTCAGCGCTCTTCGGTCTCCCGGAGACGCAGGTCCCCCATTCCGTCATCGCCTTCGGCTATCCCGCCGAGCGGCCGGATCGGCCCTGCCCCGACTGGGAGGAAGATCGGATCCATTTCGAGAAGTGGTGACCGACGGAGGCCGATCCACGATCCTCGGCCTCTGAAAAGCACGAGCCTTCGCGGCCCGTGCTTTTTTCGTTGCGTCGCAGCCGAAAGATCGTGTCCCGGCACCTTGCCCCCGACCGTGAAACGTGATAAGATAGCTTCGGTTAGCTTAAACTAACATCGATCGGCAGCCTGCCGCTGCCGATCGTGTGCCTTTGATGTATGAGCAAGGGGGACAGCGTCATGGATGATCTGATCCTCGATCTTTCACGGGTCCGCAGGGAGGACGTGCCCTCCGCCGGCGGCAAGGGCGCGAACCTGGGCGAGATGATCGCCGCGGGGCTGGCGGTGCCGCCGGGCTTTGTGGTCACGAGCGGCGCCTATCGTCTTTTCATGCGGGAGAACGAGCTACGAGAGCCGACCGGCGCGGACAGCGCGGCGGCGGCGCGGGCCCTCCGCGAGCAGATCCTGCGGGGCAGGCTGCCGGAGGCGCTCGAAAACGAGCTCCTCGCCGCGTATGAGAGGCTCGGCCCCGACGCGCGGGTGGCGGTGCGCTCCTCGGCCACGGCGGAGGATCTGCCGGACGCCAGCTTCGCCGGGCAGCAGGAGACCTACCTGAACGTCCGGGGCAAGGCTGCCCTGCCGGAAGCCGTGCGCCGCTGCTATGCCTCCCTGTGGGGCGACCGGGCGGTGAGCTACCGCCAAAAGCAGGGCTACGACCGACAGAGCGTGGCGCTGGCGGTGGTCGTCCAGCGGATGGTGGAGAGCGAAAAGGCCGGTGTGCTCTTCACCGCCGACCCGGTGAGCGGCGACCGGGAGGCGCTGCGGATCGACGCGGCCTACGGTCTGGGCGAGAGCGTGGTCTCCGGCCAGGTGACCGCCGATACCTATGTGTGCGGCAGGGACGGCCATGTGCTCCGCCGCGTACTGGGCAGCAAGGCCCAGCGCGTGGTATACGCGGAGGAGGGCACCCGGACGCTCCCGGTCAGCCCGGAGGATCGGACCGCCTGGTGCCTGACGGACGCGGAGCTCGCGTCCCTCTGCGCCGAGGCGCTGAAGGTGGAGCGGCACTATGGCATGCCCATGGACATCGAGTGGGCGATCGCCGGAGGCAGGGCGTACATCCTGCAGGCCCGGGCCATCACCACGCTGAAGGAGAGCGCGATCGCAGAGGAGGAGATCCTGGCCTATACCCGCCGTGACCGCGTGTCCGGCATGATGCGCGGGAACCTGGCCTTCCTGCTGGAAAAGATCCCCGTGGCGCTCACGCCGCTGGATCATGACATGTGCGGCGCGATCAACGACCAGAAGGCGAACATCTTCAGCGAGGTCGGGGTGATCGTCTCCATGGCGCCGATCATCGATGATGACGGCGTGTCGATCCTGCCCTCCGGCGGGAAGCGTGTGAACGGGAAGCTCCTCCATCTGCCGTCGGTGCTGCGCGAGGTGAAGGACTTCGAGCGCTGCCGGAGGGACCTGGACGCCTTCTTCGCGGAGGAAGGGCCGAAGCTGGCCGCCTGGGAGGCTCGCGATCCCGGCAGCCTGTCTCTGGCGGAGTGCGGGCAGCAGCTGCGGGCCCTCTATGACGAGGTATGCCATATCGCCTATGTGCGCTTCCGCAAGGCGCTGTTCCCCACCTTCTTCTGCAAGGGCGCGATCGAAAGAGCGCTGAAGAAGGCCGACCCTTCGCTGACGGTCTACGATCTGTACAGTGACCTGGACTACCGCACCGCCGTCCAGACCCGCGACCTGACCTTGATGGCGCGGCAGCTGGCCGAGGACGCCGAGCTCAGCGCGGCCATCCGGGGCGGCATGGACGTGGAGACGCTCTGCGCGCGCTTCCCCGCGTTCAAGGCCCAGCTGGAGGCGTTCCTGCTCAAGCATGGCTACACGCTGGACATGAACTGCTGCTGCCTCATCTCGCGCTCCTTCCGTGAGGATCCCGACCGGGTGGTGCACATCCTGCGGCCGCTCCTCTCCCAGGAGGCCATGCCATAGAAGGGCCGCTATGCCCAGATCATGGCCCGGCTGAAGGCCGTGAACAGCGAGAAGAGCTACGCGCGGCTGGAGGCGTCGATCGGCCTGTTCCGCTCCTTCCATGTGGATCGCGAGGAGAGCCAGTACCTGTGGGAGACAGGCTTCACGCTCATCCGCCGCCTGCTGAGGCGGATCGCCCTGCTGCTGGCCGGCGACGAGGACTACATGCGGAGCATCGCGTATCTGTTCCTGCCATAGCTGACCGCGGCCTGCGCCCGCGGCGGCCTGTCGGATGCCGACCGCGAGAAGATCGTCCGCCGCAGGTCGAAGCATCCCCTGGCGGAAAAGGTGTGGGAGCGCTGCAAGCTGGATGTGTTCCCGGCGGCCGGAGACACGCTCAGGGGCATCGGCGGCAGCACCGGGCAGGCGGTAGGCCGCGCCTGTGTGATCCGCGGCCCGGAGGAGTTCCACAAGCTGCGCAAGGGCGATGTGCTGGTGTGTCCGCTGACCGACCCCGAATGGACGCCGCTCTTCCAGCTGGCCTCCGCCGTGGTGGCGGATACCGGCGCGGCCCTGTCCCACGCCGCCATCGTGGCCCGCGAGTTCGGCATCCCGGCGGTGCTGGGTGTGGGCCTGGCCACCGGCCGCTATCATGACGGCGATATGATCCGGGTGGACGGCACCCGCGGCGAGGTCAGCCGGGTCGGATCGGCGGAGCGGGAAGCGTGAAGCATCCTCCGGTCACGCAAAAGGGGCATGTCCGTTCCAAGCGGACATGTCCCTTTATCGCGCTCCGACAGGCGCTCATTTCTTCTCCAGCAGCTTCCAGAAGCAGAGGACCATCGCGATGGCGCCCAGCACGCCCAGCACCAGGCCCAGGATCATGAAGGCCTCCGGGCCGATCTGGAAGATCTTGTGCAGGTCCAGCAGCAGCAGGCCGATGCCGACCGTCAGCTGCGCGCCGCCATAGGGGCGGGCGAACCGCGCGATGGACTCATCGGTATATCGCAGGCCGAGCTTGCCCGCGCCATAGGCCTTGCCCGTGAGCAGGCAGGCCAGCCCGGCAAAAAGGAACGTAGCGGTGATGAACAGCGAGATGATGACATGATATTCCAGCTGGACCGTCGCCTGCCCGGCGGTGTTCGCGGCGGTCTCGGCCATAGCGGATGTGAGCATGATCATTGACCTCCTTCGTCCCCGGCTCCCCGGGGAACGTTGACAGTATAGCACATCGCCGGAAAAGATACATGGGCATCTTGAAAAGATAGACGCTGCTATCCCGCAGGTGCCGCGCAGACCCATGATATCTTCTCAAACAGAAATGGCCTGCAAAAGCGGGGATCCAAAGCAGTCCAGAGGACGACCGCAGGCTTCGCCTGTTCCAGAGCCCTCTGGTCAGTCCGCAGGCCGAGGCCCCTGCCGATCTTATTCTATTCTCAAATAGAAATGACCTATAAAAGTGGGGATCCGAAGCAGTCCAGAGGACGAAGAGCGGCTGCCGCCAGTGGCGGAAGCAAGCCGCTCTGAGTTCGCAGTAGGATCGGAAAGCCCTCTAGGCCAACAGTCCGGTGGACTGTGGGCACCGCAGGCGCGAAACTCCTGTCGATCTTAATTGAGAACAGTATTATTTGCTGCATGTGATATTTGTTCCTGGCCTCTTTTGCTTTTCGACCCATTCAGGATACGGCATACACATTCGTCCCCTTTTTTTACAAATTACGTGCCACGCAATCTATTATATCACATACAAAAAAATGCTGAAAGCAAGCTTTTTTCTTGCTTTCAGCATTTTGTGTTACGTGGCTCACTGAGAGTTAGGGCTTAAGTTGACAGCATTGCCCCAGAGGGGGAGGCCTTTGGGTCGCTCCGGCGCGGCACCGTCAACCCCTTCAGTCAAACGCTTCGCGTTCGACAGCTCCCTCGGGGAGGGAGCCTCAGGAACGGGCCGCCGGTCCCTCCGCGCCCACAGGCGCGGCCCATGCCGCCGCGGCGGGTGAACGGACGCCGAGGGGAAGCGCGGC
>R28__coassemble_526_pt1 | contig 15088 bp, 15 predicted proteins | sample R28__metabat2_low_PE_026 | metagenome-assembled genome bin R28
ATGATAGCACGAGGATGGTTGCTTGACGAGTTGGGGGATTATTGGGCGGTTACAGTGAGCCACGTAACACAAAATGCTGAACCGTTTTTGAACCGTTTTCGTGGGTAAAAATGCGTTAAGATCGGTCAAGGTCAACCGGCGGCAAACGAAGAGGCAAAGAGGCCGGGAGTTCGGCAGAATCCGAACAAATGTAGATAATGGTTATGATAATTACCGTATTGTTCTAATTTTCCGCCAAAACGACAAAAATAGAAGCGATCTTTCGACCGCTTCTTCAGTCTGGGTGGAGAGATCCAAACTCTCGGCCTCTTGGACCCCATGTTTATGGTCCAAGTCCGAAAAGTCTTATTTTACAAGGGTTTGCGGGCTTCCAAACTCCGGTTTGAACCGTTTTTGAACCGTTTTGGGTCCCCCTGGACCGTTTTCCCGACCTCCCGCATGATCGTCAGCGATCCAGTATCACATGTAAGCAGCAGAGTCTGAACCTCACACAGACGCTGCTGTTTTTCTTACTACGACACATCCACTTGCACGGCTGTTTACGACCGATCTTCGGACAAGCTGCATTATTTCAGCAGCCACTCAGCGGCATCCACGATCTTCACGCCTTCGTATTGGTACTCCTCCTGTCTCGTGCGGGTGATGATCATCTTCGGATAGGCATCCGCGATTTTGAGAAGAGGCGACACTTCACGTTCAAATGTATCCGGATCATCGATTGAATTTGCGACCTGGATATAAAGCTTCTCGCTGCGTTTGACTGCGACAAAATCGATCTCCTTCTTGTACAGCACTCCGGCATACAGCTCATATCCACGCCTCAAAAGCTCGATAGCGACGATGTTTTCCAGCATCCTGCCACGGTCAGCGTTCTTTGTACCGAGACGGGCATATTTGAAGGAATGATCGCAGAGATAATATTTATCATTGGAAGCAAGATAACGCTTGCCCTGGATATCATAGCGCCTGACCTTGTAGAAAGCAAAGGCGTTACAGAGATATTTGATATAGGCGCTGACGGTGCGGTCGTTTGTCTTGAACTGCTCTTTTGTAAAGGCTTCTGCTACGCTCCTGGTAGAGGTCTTGTCCGAAACATTGTCGATCATGAAATCGCACAGACGATCCATGAGCGGCATATTACGGATCTTATATTTTTTCTGGATGTCACGCACGATGAGCGTTGAAAAAACGTCGGAGATATAATCATATTTTGCCTCTGGAGTTTTATAGAGGAATGATCCTGCCATACCGCCTTCGGTCAGATACCGGTCAAAGCCGGCATATCGGTCCGAAAGAGCATAGTATTGCATGAATTCCGCGAACGAAAACGGAAAAACTTCGATCTCAAAAGTCCTACCTGTAAACAGCGTAGCCAGGCCAGAGCTGAGCAAAAACGCATTGGAGCCGGTAATATAGATATCGTATTTCTCAGTTGCATGAAAATTATTGATGGCTTTCTCAAAGCCATCACACATCTGCACCTCGTCAATGAAGATGTAATTCGTTCTTCCGGGCTGATATCTCTGATCTACATATTCATTCAGTCTGTGATACTCCAGCAGTGGCTCATATTCACTGAGGCTGTAATTGATATGGATGATGTTGGCATCTACGTCCGTCTCCTGAACGTAATTCATGAATGATTCCAGCAGCTTTGACTTTCCGCTGCGCCGCACACCGGTAATGACCTTGATATCAGGGGTACCCTGCACATCTTTTAGCCTGTCAAGATAATAGGACCGCTCGATCAGCTTCATGGCATCACCCTCCAGCAAAACACAGCATATCATATCTGTTTCGCAAAATCAACAAATTTTCAAAAATGCGAAACAGATATGATAAGGGAAGATGAAAAGCTCCTGACAGCCTTATCCTTTACTTGGCTTATCAGAAGCTCTTCGATTCTATCTGGATAATTACTGTTCGATGACCATATACCCATGGGCCTTCAGCCAGTCGGCCGTCTTACTTCCCGTAGGTGCCCAGAAGAACACCTTATCAGGATCAAGGCCCGCAAATGCATCATCGGCTATCTCTGGATCTGCGTGAGATGCTCACTGCCAGCAGCGGTGTTGTACAGAAGCACCTAGCCGGTGCCGTCGAAGTAGAGCGCTTTGATCTGGTCGGCCCACCTGCCGCAGAATAGGAAGATGGATACCTCATCCATCTCCCTGCCGAACTGCAGCTGCACCATGGCCACCAGCCCGTCATCATATCGTCCGCAAGGCACCGATCATAAAACGGCTCAGACCGATCCTCCTGCCCCATAGGCGCCGCCGTTGTACGTGCTGTCGGTGACGGCGGAGAAATGGAAGATGGGACGGTCGACCCGCAGGATGCGGATGCCATGGGGCAGCTCCGGCGGCACGAAGATGAGACTGGACCGCGTGATCGTGTGCGCCTCACCATCCAGGATGACCTGCAGCTCACCGCCCAGTTCGTAAGGATCCTCGGGATCGGAGCCGAAGAAGCCGATCAGCTCGCAGGAGGGGTGACTGTGCGCGGGAAAGATGGGATCCTTCTCCGGCACATGGTGGTACCAGGATATGTTCATCTGGAAGGCGCCGGGCACCAGGCTTCCGTCGATCCACATCACACGCCGTGCAAAGCGCTGATAGATGGCGCGCATATCCGTCGACATCTCCGGCTCATAGAGCAGGTCCGATATGATCAGGTCATCATAGCGGCCGCGTTCCTTTTCATCCATCATCGATCGTCTCCTTCTTTCAGGTCATCCGCCGCGGGCAGGGTCGACCTCAAGTAGCTGAGGAACGCCCGGAGCGCCGGCGGATGGTCTGTCTTTTTGTAAAAGCATACGCGCAGGAACTGATAATGCCTGCCCCTGTCCGGCAGGACCGCCACGCCCGGATAGACCAGCCGAGGGCAGTACATCATGGGCACCACGGCCAGCCCGGCCGCGGCCCGGCTGAAGACCGTGGAGCTGCGCATCTCAGCGAACTCGATCTTGGGCGTGAAGCCCTCCCGTGCGCAGGCCTCCTGAAAGTAGCGGATCTTCACATCGTTCTATCTGCCTGTGTGGCAGGAATCGCGGAACACGAAGGTCTCGTTCCGCAGGTCGGCCAGATCGACGGCACCGTCGCGGATCGCGGGGTGCCGTTCGCTGAGGGCGAAATGCAGGTCGAGCGTCTCCAGCCGCAGCACGCCGATCGAAGGATCGGACAGGACGTGTTCGACCTGTTCCGGCGTGTTCATCGAGATGAAGGCATCGATGGTGCCGTCGTTCAGCTAGGGAAGCAGCTCTCCGGCCGTGCCGCGGGTAAAGATCCTTGTGGTGAACGAGGGGGCGCGATCATGGAAGCCGAGGAGCAGCTCGTCCTCGCCCAGGGTGCTCCAGCCGTTCGGGAAGCCCAGGCGCAGCTCCTGCTCCCTGGGCCTGGCCAGCTCTTCGGCGCGTTCCAGCAGCTGCGTGTGGTCCTCTTCCAGCCGCCGGAGCAGCGGCAGCAGCGCCTCGCCCTCCGGCGTCAGGCTCACCCGCGCGCGGGCATTCCTCTCGAACAGGCGGACCTTCAGCTCCTCCTTCACCGCGGCCACGTGCTTCGAGACCGAGGAGGCAGACAGAGAGAGCTGCCAGGAGGCCTCGGAAAAGCTGAGATGCTTCGCGACGGCCAGGACGACCTTCACCTGCCGCAGCTCCATGGGGGTCCCTCCTTTTTTGATGCTATCCAAAGTATAAAAGAAAGTCTGAGGTCTGTCAACCGGGCGCGGAAGCAGCAAAAGCCGTACACAGGCGATGCTGCCCGTGTACGGCGGGGGTCATATCATGAGGATCACAGGATGTAACCCATCAGGCTGAACACCACGGTAGCCGTCACGATGTACAGCACCAGGGTGAAGAGGCCCTTGGTCCAGATGAACTTGTTCTCGATGCCCTCGCGGCCGAGCAGGATGGGAGCGGGGCCGGCGGCGGCATAGGTCAGATAAGCGAACATGGAGCTGTAGGCGATGGCGGCGCCGATGACGCTCACATTGATGCCGGCCTCAGCATACTGCACCACGAAGGGCGCGGTCAGCGACGCCACGATGACGCCGGTCGCCATGTTGGAGAAGAAGTTGGTGACCACCGAGCAGACCACCACGATCATCAGCACGAACATGGGCCAGCTCATGCTGGAGAAGAACGGTCCCAGGGTGCTGACCAGCCAGGCCTTGATGCCCAGATCGTTGGAGGACAGGGCGCCGCCCAGCATGGAGAAGATACCGACCGTGGTGATGAAGCCCCACATGGCGCCTTCCTTGAAATGCTTGTTGGCATTCATGATGGGCTTGCCCTTGATGCGCACGGCCGACAGGATCACGATGACCAGGATGAACCAGGCCGCCTGGGTGATGGAGGAGAACTTCTCATACCAGGGCAGGGTCTTGGGCAGCAGCAGCAGCGCAAAGGAATACGCGATGCCGAACACGAAGGCCGCCAGATAGATGATCTGGATCTTGTTGAACTTCTTGTTCACCTTGGCCAGGGAGGGCAGCTCATCGACGTTCAGGCTCACCAGCTTGCTCATATCGCAGCGGAAGACGAACTTCATGGCCAGCGTATACAGCAGGATGAACACGATGCCCACGGGCAGCACGGCCAGGATGTAGATGGCCGGGTTGAAGCTGTAGCCCAGGGGCGCCACCGCGGCGTTGAAGGCGTTGGTGATGCCCAGCTGCATGCCGGAGAAGGGCAGGATGGCGCAGCCGATCATGCCGTCCAGATACAGGCCCAGGTACATGGCCTGCACATACTTGTCGTTCTTCTTGTAGCCCAAGGCCGTCACCACGCTCTCGAACACGGCGAAGGAGAAGATGATGCCGCCGAAGCTGTTCAGCAGGATATCGGCAAACAGGAAGGCGACCAGGAACACGAAGGTGAACAGGATGGGCTTGCCCTGGATCGCCTTGGCGGTCAGCAGCTTCTTGGCGATGACCTCGCCGGTGCCGGCCTCGCGCATGGCGGAGCAGATGACGCACACGGCGACCATCTGCAGGATGACCGTGGTGCCCACGAAGTTGGAGGTGGCGGTCGCGGCGTTCATGTAGCCGTGATAGATCACAGCGATGTACGCGGCGCAGGACGGCCAGATGAGCTCACCGGTCACGGTGATCAGCACCAGCAGGCCCACGAAGGCGCCGATCATGGAGACGCCCAGCTCGGTCACCTCGGCCCAGGTCGGGATGACGCTGGATGCAAAGAACATCAGGAACAGGCCGACAAGACTGCCGATGAGGTATTTCAGATCGACCTTGGAGGTCTTAGGCTGAGACATGGTCTTTTCCCCTTTCTTCTTCCCTGTACGCGGCTCAGGCCTTCGGCTTGAAGACGATGAAGTCGCCGCCGTTGATGATCATCTCGCCGTCGTTCTCACGCAGCTCCTGCCAGTAGCCATCGGTCGGCTCGTCCAGGCGGACGCCCTCGTCGATCATCAGCTGGCGGATGCGGGCGCCCTCAAGGTCGCGGGGCCGCACATACTCTTTGATGGCCAGGCTCGCGGCCAGGCCGGCCGCCTGACCGGTGCCCATCGCGGGCCCGATGATGCGCATGGCGCCGTTAGCGTGGAACTCGGAGGAGCAGCAGCGGCCGGCAGCCAGCAGGTTATCGACGCCCTCCGGCAGCAGGCAGCGGTAGGGGATCTCGCAATAGTCCTTGGGGTCGGGACGGGCCGCGATGCCGCCCGGGATGCCGAAGGGATGCATCTGCGCGTCGCAGTGCACGCCCTCATGCGTATCCTCGCACACCGCCGAGCCGGCCGGCGCGGGGATGTGAGTATGGCGCATGAAGAACCATTCAGGGCTGGTGGGATGGTGGCAGTCGAACATCTCGGGGAAGCGGGCGATGCCATCCTCGAACTTGACGCCGCAGCACACGTCCGCGGCGGTCAGCATATACTCGCCGAAGATGCGGCGGCTGTCGCGCACACCGGGCAGCGAGCCGGTACCCACCAGGCGCAGGCGCTCGAAGCCGGGCACATGCTCCTTCAGGAACTTATGGAACTGCTTCACCAGCTGATGCTGCTCCAGGATCTGGCGGGTCAGGTCCTCGGCATCGGTGTTATGGCAATGATAGCTGTGGAAGGAGAAGGTCACGAAATCGGCATTATCCATCGTGGTATTGGGCAGGATGACGCGGAAGAAGCCGGACACGCGGTTGCACACGTGGCGGGTCATCTCACCGCGCTGGATGGCTTCCTCCTCCAGCACATACACCAGAGGCAGAGGCTTCTCGACGCCCTTGGCGATCTGGTCCTTCTTCCACTGGGCCTCAGCGGCCATGTAGGTCACCAGGTCCGCGTTGGACCAGCGGCTGCCCTGGGTCGTGGCCATGTTCAGGCCCGCAAAGTCCTGACCGCCCACCTCGAAGGGTACGCCCGCCAGCGCCGACACATCGGCGTCGCCGGTGCTGTCGATATAGATCTTGGCCTTCACGCGCATCATGCCGCCCTTGGTGAAGAACAGGACCGACTTGATGTTTTCGCCATCCATCTCCACATCCACGCAGGTGCTGTCATAGATCACGCGGCTGCCGGCCTCGAAGACCATATCCTCCAGCACGATCTTGCCATATTCCGGCTCGAAGGACGGATTGCGGTAATAGTCCTTGCTGGGGTCGATCTTGCGCAGCTGGCCGATCTTGTCCAAGCGCTCGGCAAACTCCAGGCAGATGCCCTCCACGCCGCCGGCGATCTGCGGCACATAGCCGTTGGTGGCCAGGCCGCCCAGGGTCACGCCCTTCTCGAACAGGATGGTGTGCATGCCCTTGCGTGCCGCCTCGATGGCCGCCGCGCAGCCGCCCACGCCGCCGCCGATGACCGCGACATCGCAATACAGGGTCTTGCAGACATCGAACATCGTCTTTGATCCTCCTTTGTATGCTGTTCCCGCTCCGCGCGGGCTCTTATCATGGTCACTATATCACATTGTTAAAAAAACTACGATTCGAGATCTGGATCTTTCTTTCCATTTTGGAAAGAGTCACGCTCTTTGAAAACGATACCCCGGAAACAGCCACGCGGAACGCCCCCGGCCGCTCCATCCACGAGCAGCCGGGGGCGCCTTTATCCATTCCATCTTGTATTTATCTCAAATAAGATCGACAGAGGTTCCGATCGCTGCGGAGGTCGACCAGAGGGCTCTGGAACAGGCGATACCTGCGATCATTCTCTGGACTGCTTCGGATCCTCACTTTTGTAGGTCATTTCTATTTGAGGGCAGTATTACATCCATCAGTTTGATCATATTCCGAAGCCGACGCTCCGCACCTGGAGCACAGCATGCTCCGGATCGCCCTGCGTGGGCGCGCGGTAGGTCAGGAACAGGCGATGTTCACCCGCCGGCAGTTGGATCTGCGTGGAAAAGCGCGTCCAGATGTTGGCATAGCGGATCGAGATGCGGCCCAGGGCCTCGCCGCCCACAGTGCAGCTCAGCTCAAAGCAGCCCCCGCCATAGCCCCGGGCCTCGACCGAGACCTGCGTTTCACCGCCCATGAAGCGGAAGGAATGGTAGCCGAAGGTGTCGCCGTCATGGATCGAGGAGAGGATGCCGCGGGCAGGATCCTCGGGATCTGGGATGAGCCTCAGTTGGCCCGGAGCTCCGGTCAGCGCACGGCCGTCCCGGCAGAAGAGGTAACATGCCATATGCGCCGGATAGTCTCCCTCCGCGGACAGCGCAAGGCCGCGCGGCCCCATGGAGGACACCGGTGCCTGACGGAAGCTGCCATCCGGGAGCATCTCCAGAGGCTCGGCGCAGGCCTGCCTGCTGTACCAGGTGCCATGGGTATGCCGATGATAGAAGATATAGTGCTCCTCACCGATCGTCAGGATGCTGCCGTGGTCGTTCCCGCCATAGACCGCGGGCTTCTCTTCAGGCTTATAGCCGCCGATGCCCAGGTCCGCGTTGCTGATCAGCACGCCCTGATAGCGGTAAGGTCCTTCGATCCTGTCGCTCACAGCGTCGCAAAGCTCATGCATCGCCAGAGAGGAATAGATCAGATGATAGCGTCCGTCGATCTTTCTCAATGAAGGGCCCTCGAAGAAGGGGTGCCGCTCAAAGCCCGTGCCCCGCGCATACTCGCAGCCCGGCGCGATGAAGGCCGGAGCCCTCATGACCGTGACCATATCCTCCGCCAGCGCCGTGAGCATGGCGCCGTGCCTCGAGCGGTCGCCCTGGCCACAGAAGCCGGTCACCAGCCAGAGCCTGTCATCCTCCCAGAGCACGCCGGGATCGAACTGCGGCTCATCGCCCAGTGCCTTCCCCAGCAGCGTGCCATCGGGATAGTGCACATGGTCCAGATACCGATAATGCCCGGCCGGCGTGTCGCACACGGCTACCGCCACCACGGAACGATGATCCAGCACATAGTACAGATAATAGCGCCCATCCGGCCCACGGGCCACGTCTGGCGCGTACAGGCACATGCTGCCGTCCCTGTTCTCCGGATCGTCCGTCTTGCGATAGATGACGCCCTCACAGCGCCAGTCCGTCAGGTCCTCCGCCGACGCGGACCAGCACACATAGTCCCTCTCGCAGAACACATGCCCGCCCGGGCTGTCGTGGCTGCCGTAGAGATACACCCTGCCATCGAACAGATGCGGCTCGCCATCGGGGATATATTCATCGAAGGGCAGATAAGGGAGCGTCCCTCTTGTACGTCTATCCGTCATGCCGGCTCAGATCCTTTCAATGCTTTTGGTCTCGATAGGCCTTCGGGGTCATGCGCATCTCCTTGCGGAACCAGCGGCAGAAGTAGTTCGTGGAGGCAAAGCCCGTCTTTTCCGCGATCTGCTGCAGGTCCATCCTGCTGCCGCTCAGCAGCGCTTTGGCGCGCTCCAGGCGGACAGAGCTGATATAGTCGCTCACGGTCACGCCCATCGCCTCCTTGAAGGCACGGGAGAGATAGACCGGATGGAAATGGATATGGGCGGCCAGCTCCTGCAACGACAGATCCCGGTCGATATGCTCCCCGATATATTGCGCCAGCTCCTGGACCCACGATGGCGTCCCGGATGCTGCCGAGCTCCCGGATGGTGCCGGATCCACGGCCTCGGCAGGCTGGACCTCCTCCGGCTCGCCCATGGCGCGGCGGACCGTCCGCACGATGCTCTCGTCTCCTTCACCCTTCAGGATATAGGCGAAGGCATGCTGCGCCAGCGCCTGCCGGGCATACTCGAACTCGGAATAGCCCGTCAGATAGATGACCTTACAATCCGGCTGCAGCGCGGCGAGCTGCCGGTGCAGCTCCAGTCCGAAGATGTTCGGCATGTTGATGTCCGTCATGATGACGTTCAGCTTCTCGGTACCGACGATCCGGAGCGCCTCCGCGGCCGAATAGCACACCAGCACCCGGACCCGGTCTCCCAGCGCCTCCGCCAGCATGTCACGCAAGCCGTCCGCGATGAGCACCTCATCATCCACGATCAGGATCTGCATCGAACGATCCACCTCCCCGGTGCAGGGTCAGGACGGCGGTCAGCCCATGGTCTACGCATCGCAGCGTCAGGCCTCGGTCGTCTCCCTGGTACAGCTCCAGCCTGCGGTACAGGTTCCGCAGGGCATTGCTCTATGGCGTATCCTTGTCCCTGATCTTCTCCTCCAGCTGCCGCACGAGCTCATCGGTCATCCGTCCGCTGTTGTCCGCCACGATGACCTGGAACTCCTTCTCCGTCACACGGTAGCGGATCGAGACGATGCCGCCGCCGGTCATGTCCTTCACGCCGTGCTGGAACGCGTTCTATACGATGGGCTGCACGATCAGCGACGGGACGCGCTCATGCGCGATCTCCTCCGGCAGCGGCTGCACATCGATAGAGATGCGCGGCTGGAAGCGGATCCGCTGGATCGACATGTAGTTCACCACATGGCCGGTCTCGTCCTTCAGCTCCACGATCTGCTGAGGCTTCTGCGTGATATAGCGGTAATAGTTGCTCAGGTTCAGGCTCAGGTCGGCGATGCTCTGCTCCCCGTCCGCCCGGGCGATGCGATAGATCAAATACAGCGAATTGAACAGGAAATGCGGATCGATCTGCATCTGCAGCTGCTTCAGCTCCGCCTGCTGCGCCCGGTAGCTCTCCTCATAGACCTGGGCTGCCAGCTGCTCAATGTGCTCCACCATATGGTTGAACTCGGCATAGATGTCATCGAACTCCGAATGCGTGTCCGTCCGCAGGCGATACTGCGCGTCCGCGCTGACATGGATGATGGTATCGAGCATATCGTCCACCGGCCGCAGGGTCTTGACGCGGTAATACACCAGATAGACGATGAGCAGCGCGAGCGCCAGCAGCGAGAGCAGCCACAGCGTGGTCCTGTAGTTCACGAAGGGCGTCATCTCCGTGTCGATCCGGCTGTAGCAGACCAGGGTAAGGCCCATCGACGCCACCCGGCTCTGCGCCCGGCACAGGTCGGGATCGGCAGAGCCTGCGTCCGCTTCCTCCATCGTCCGCAGGCCGGCCTCAGTGCCCCACAGCACCGAGCCGTCGTCCCGCAGCAGCACGAGGGCGTCTGTCCTGTCTGTCGCGATCATTTCCAGGCGTGAGAGCAGCAGCTCCCGCGTGATCTTCACCGCGATCATCACGACAGGCTGCCGCGGCTCGATCTTCGGCAAGGTCAGCCACAGTGAATCGTCCAGTTCCACGACGTTGGTCGTGTTCTTCTACGAGAGCCGGAGCAGCCCGTTCCATTCATCCGGATCCAGATCGCTGTACATATCCTCGCTGGTGGAGATGCAGATCCCCTGCAGCGGCATCATGACCTTGACAGTCGCGGCGATGGGAGAAAAACGGCGTACCTGGTAGCTCCGGTCGAACACGGTCTGGATATAGGTGATCTTCTGGCAGGCCGTCAGCGAATCATACAGCAGCACATAGTGCATCACGGAGCGGTCACTGCATATCTCACGGCAGAAGAAGGACAGGTTGGTGATGTCACGGTCCAGCTCCTCCGCGATATATCCGGCGTCCGCCTCCATCAGATCGGCGATCTGCGTCCGCACGTTCGTGATGCCGATCTGGTTGATCACCAGGCCCAAGCTATAGAACAAAAGGACGAACGCGATCGTGATGATCAGCAGTCGGGTGAATACGCTCTTTCGGAGAGAGATATGCTTTCCCGCCATCTTTTTTCGCTCCTTCTCATGCATGCCTTTATTGTAGGGAGTACAGGGAGAAAAAGCAAGCGACAGCGCCGGGCCCGATGCAAAGCGACCCTCCGGCCGCAGAGGCTGTCTGTGGCCGGAGGGATGATATCCCGCCGGAACGGCACTCGGGAGCAGGCGTCACCCCTTCACGGAGCCCAGCACCATGCCCTTCACGAAATATCTCTGCAGGAAGGGATACAGCACCAGCATGGGCAGGCAGGCCACAAAGATCATGGCGCACTTGACAGTCTTGTCGGAAACAAGGGCCAGGGCCTCCCAGTCGCCGGCGCCCATCTGCGTCAGCTTCATGTCGATCACGATGGTGCGCATATAGCTCTGCAGGGGGTACTGCTCCGGCACCTTGCTGTAGATGATGCCGTTGAACCACTCGTTCCAGTGGTAGACCGTGGAATACAGGCCCACCGTCGCCAGGGCGGCCGTGGAGGTCGGCACATAGATCTGCCACATGATGCGCCACTGGCTGGCGCCGTCCATGATGGCGGCCTCCTCCAGCTCGCGGGGCGTCTGGCGGAAGAAGTTCAGCAGCAGGATCATATTATAGACAGGCACCGCGCCGGGGATGACCAGCGCCCAGAAGGAGCCCTTCAGGCCCGTGAGCGCCACCACCATATAGAGTGGGATCATGCCGCCGGAGACCAGCATCGTGATGAAGAAATACCATGCGTAGACCGTGCGGAAGCGGAACTGCTCCTTCTCCTTGCTCAGCGGATAAGCGCAGATGATGCAGAAGAACATGTTCAGTCCCACGCCGACCAGCACGCGCTCGACCGAGATCTTCATGGCGGTCCAGAACTGCGACCGGCTCACCACATACTTATAGCTCTCCAGGGTGAAGTTCACAGGCAGCAGCGTCACCAGGCCGCCGGTCGCCGAGGCTTTGTCTGAAAGTGAGATCGCGAAGACATGGATCAGCGGGATCAGGCACGAGGCAGCCAGCAGGCAAAGGACCAGTGTGTTCACGATGACGAAAGCGATCGAGCCCGCGCTCTTGTTCTTGACCATCTGTCTCGCCTCCTCTCAGAAGATCCTGTAATCGGCAAACTTATAGGCACAGAGATAACTGATCGAGATGAAGAACGTGGATACGACCGACTTGAACATACCTACGGCCGTGGACTGGCCCCACAGGCCGTTCTTGAAGCTCAGGCGGTAGATGAACGTATCCAGGATATCGCCGGTCTTGTAGACGGCTTCACTGTACATATTATAGACCTGGTCGAAGCCGGCGTTCAGCACATTGCCTAGGCTCAGCACCATCATCAGCACGATGATCATGCGCATGTTGGGCAGCGTCACATGGATCATACGCTGGAAGCGGTCGGCGCCGTCGATGGTCGCAGCCTCATACTGGGTCGGGTCGATGTTCGTGATGGCTGCCAGATAGACGATGGTACCGAATCCGAATTCCTTCCATACGTCTGTAAAGATCAGCGTAAAGCGGAACCACTTGTTGCTCCCCAGGAAGAAGATCGGCTCCACGCCGAAGAGGCCCAGGAAGCGGTTCACGAGACCGTCATTGGGAGAGAGCAGGTCGATCATGATGCCTGCCAGGATGATCCAGCTCAGGAAATGCGGCAGATAGATCAGCGTCTGTGTCACGCGCCGGAACGCGTTGCTCGTGACCTCGTTCAGCATGATCGACACGGCGATCGGGATCAGCAGATGCAGCACGATCTTCCACGCGGAGATGATGACCGTGTTCCGCAGCGCCGGGATCGTCTGCGGGTTCTTCAGGAGCATCTGGAAGTTCTGGAGCCCGATCCACTTCTGGGGCCCGAACAGGCCCTTGGCCGGGATAAAGTTCTCAAAGGCGATGACCAGGCCGGCCATCGGAAGATACATGTAGATAAAAACGATGATGACGCCGGGCAGCAGCATCAGATGGAACGGGAGCTCTTTACGAAAGCGGCCCTTCTTCCGGTCATACTTCATGTTGAGGTCTTTCCTGTTCAAGACAGCTTTATCCACATCCATCGCCCCCGTATACGATCTGAAAGCGGGGGCTGATGCCGGTCACCAGCCCCCGCGGGAAACTAAGAGATAGAATGATCACTTCACGGAAGCGTACCATTCATTGACCTCAGCGGTGATCTGCTCGCCGCCCATGGCCAGGAAGTTCTCCACGAAGGTATCATAGGCGTCGATGGGTTCCTCGCCCAGGATGATCTTCACGAAGGTCTCATCCTGCAGGTCCTCCAGGGTGCTCATCATGTAGGTCATGGTCTCGGTGGGCGCGCCGACGAACATCTGGTCCTGGGTCAGGCCGTTCTCCTTGTAGTAGTTCAGCACGCCATAGGCGCCGCCTTCACCGTAGATGCGCTCCCAGCCCCACAGAGCGAAGCCCTCTTCCGAGCCGGAATCGAACGCCTGCAGCTTCTGCAGGATGCTGTAAGCCTCACCGGTCACGTTGCTGTAATCGCCGGACTGACGGGCAGCCTCCAGGTCCAGATAAGCGTTCAGATTCTTATCGGGCTTGGTGGGGGTCACGGGAGACAGCTTCCAGATGGACTCGGAATCCAGAGGCGCGTAGTAGATGCCGTTCTCATTGTCAGGGCCCCAGCACTTGTCGATGAACAGGTTGTACATCTTCACGACGGCTTCAGGATGCTCCACGTCCTTGCGGACCACGGTCCAGCTGGTGGTGCCCACATCGGTCTGAGCCTTCGCGGTGTGGTCGGTGGCAGTCACGATGGGGTAAGCCTTCCACTGGCCTTCAGGCTCCAGGTTCTTGTTGGACTGCAGGGGATAGATGGAGTTCCACTGGGCGCCGAAGAGGATGCCGCACTTGCCGGCGGTGGTGGCCTCGGCGACCTTGCTGTCCGACTTCACGGCAAACTCGGGGTCGATCAGGCCTTCTTCATACATCTCGTGCAGGGTCTTCAGGGCTTCCTTGGTGCCGGGCAGCAGAGAGCCATACACCAGGTTGCCGTTCTCATCCTCGACCCAGGTCTCGGGGTAGGAATCGAAAGCATTGAAGAAGCCCTTCAGGGTGAACAGCTGGTTCCACATATCCTTGGAGATGCCGATGCCCACGGTGTCGTCCTTACCATTGCCGTCGAAGTCGGCAGCGCAGAAGGCCTTCGCCACCGCGATCAGCTCATCCATGGTCGTAGGAGCCTCCAGGCCCAGCTTCTCCAGCCAGTCGGTGCGGATCCACAGCAGATCGGCGATCATCAGCGTCTCACCGACCACAGGCAGAGCGTACAGATGGCCGTCGAAGGTCACGGCATCGAAGGGAGAGGTGCCGGTCTCGAGCATGACTTCCTTGGTCTGCTCGGTGGCGTACTCCTCATAGATGTCCTCCAGAGGCATGATCAGGCCGGCCTCATACAGCTGCTTGGCCTGCAGGGCCGTCACGTTCACGAACTCGGGGATGGCGCCCACAGCCAGCTCGGCCGCCAGCTTCTGGTCGTACTCATCGCCGCTCTTCACGATCCAGTCATATTCCACGATGATGTTCAGCTCATCGCGATACAGGTCGCACCACAGGTTGTCGGTCATGGTCTTGTCGGGGAACTGGGAGAAGTAGTTGGCGTCCAGAGTATCATCCGTGCTGCGCACGAAGTGCACCGTGACGGGCTCATCATACTTCTGAGCATTGTCGGCGAAAGCGCACGTGCAGAGCATGCACACGGCCAGCACCAGAGCCATCAGAGAAGACAGCTTCTTCATACAGGGAGACCTCCTATCCTTTTTGAGCCGTTCATCGTCTTGAACGGTCCTCTTGATAGATATTATAGTCTTTCTTTTGCCAGATACAATAGGATATCCTTAACCTTCATAGCACTTTATCAACTTCGTTCTGTCCCTCAGGCCACGCACCACAAAAGACCTCCGGCCGCTTTTTCCGGCAGCCAGAGGTCTCTTTCTGTTCTGTTCAGTTTTACGCGACGGCCACGCGGCTGCGCACCACGAAGCCCGTCACGCCGTGGCTGT